>Ga0115013_10000765_pt1 | contig 19090 bp, 12 predicted proteins | sample SouAtlMetagenome_2_FD_88686 | JGI IMG/M metagenome (GOLD analysis project Ga0115013, IMG submission 88686) | Marine eukaryotic phytoplankton communities from Atlantic Ocean - South Atlantic ANT15 Metagenome | ecosystem: Environmental > Aquatic > Marine > Oceanic | place: South Atlantic Ocean...
CGCAAGGAGGGAAGAAATCGCGATTATTCTTGGATCAGCGACTCCGTCAATAGAATCTTTAAGAAATTGTGATCTAGGCCGCTACAAGCATCTTATTTTAGCTGACAGAGCAGGCTCAGCAGTCCAACCTGATTGGTCCCTTATCGACTTGAAAAGTGAGCAATGTGAGGCTGGAGTGTCTGCATCAACTCTCACTGCTATTAAACAGACTATTTCTAATGGTCATCAGGCTCTAATTTTTCTCAACCGCCGAGGTTTTGCTCCCGCTATTATTTGTCATCAATGTGGCTGGACTGCGGACTGTCGAAGCTGTGATTCGAGGCTGACCGTCCATCGAGCTCGCAATCGCTTGATCTGCCATCATTGTGAGTATCAGCAACGCATTCCGCATCTTTGTCCTGGATGCCAAGGCCAACAACTGGTGCCTGTGGGAGAGGGAACTGAGCGTAGCGAGGAGTACCTTGCGAAGTGTTTTCCCACCACAAAAATCTTGCGTGTAGATAGGGATAGCACTCGAAAAAAGGGAGCTATGAAAGCGGTATATGATACTGCTAACAGAGGAGAGCCATGTATTCTGATAGGAACACAGATGCTTGCCAAGGGACACCATTTTCCAAACGTCACGTTGGTTGCCGTCCTAGATGCAGATAGTGGTCTATTTAGCCCAGACTTTAGAAGTCACGAGCGTTTGGGGCAACTATTAACTCAAGTCGCCGGTCGAAGTGGGCGGGGTGATGTCCGTGGGCAAGTTTACATCCAAACACATCAACCTCAACACCCTCTTCTAGAGATACTCACTACCAAGAGCTATGTATCTTTTGCGAAAACAATAATGGCCGAGCGGGATCTTCTTCAACTTCCACCATTTCGTTATATGGCCCTTGTTCGCGCGGAATCTGAGAGATCAGGGGAAGCTGAAATGTTCTTGAGAACTGCACGACAGATCGCAGAGAGTCATGTCATGCCGAGTAAAAAATTAGAATACCTAGGCCCATTACCGGCAATGATGGAAAAAAGAGCAGGACGTTATCGTTATGCTCTTCAGATCTCTGCAGAAAAAAGATCATTGATTCAGCCTCTGCTTGCTTCGTTATCAATCGCACTAGAAAACCACAGATCTGCTAGAAAAGTACGTTGGTCAATTGATGTTGATCCTCAAGAGCTATGAGGTAACATCAAACTCACTCCAAAGGCACAGATAACTTTTGCTTAACAGTGCAAATACCAATTACAATTCCCGTAAACTTAAGGCAACAATCTATGTCTCGCAATAATTCAAAAAATGCAGCTAGCCGCCGTAGCAAAAACCATAGTGATGGAGAAAAATCCTCACGGCCAGCATTTCTTGCAGGGCTGTTCATTGGCGCCCTAATCATGTATTTCTTGCCAACTTTGCTGGCAACCAATCCTAATTTAAAGTCCGATGTTGTGAGTGATATTGTTAAAAAAGCAAATGTACAAGAATTACAATTTGATTTTTATGAACTGCTCAAAGATAACGAAATCCTCGTTCCTGAAACAGAATCTATTGATGCCGACAATGAAAAATTAGGTAAAGATTATCAATACATCCTGCAAGTGGGTTCGTTTAAGAGTAGCGATGAGGCTGAAAACTTAAAAGTAAGCCTGCTCCTGATGAACCTCGCCGCTGAGAGTGAGAGCATCAAAAATAAAAACGGAGAAACCTGGCACAGGGTCCTAGTTGGGCCCTTCGCGAACACTTCGAAAATGGCATCTGCGCGGGCTAAACTAGCGCAAAATAGTATAGAGAGTCTGATGCTAAAGAGAGAGCTATAACTCACTACAACAAGGCATCATATTCCATAAGTGTTACACGACTGTCGAACTCATGCTTCTCTTGACGCTTACATCGAACATAGTTGTCTTGAAGTTCTGCGCCTAAGTAGTCCCTTATGAATCTAGACTCTTCAAAAGTGGTGATGGCATCATTCCAAAAATGTGGTAGCTCTGGAATTACATCCCCTGCATCACCCTCAACTGGCTCAGTTGGCTCTAACTTATGCTCGATGCCATATAAAACCCCAGCTAACATGGCCGCTACCGTCAGGTAAGGATTAGCGTCAGCTCCAGCAACACGATGTTCAATTCTCATAGCTCGCTCGTCACCACCTGGGATACGAATTGCCGTTGTTCTATTTTCATACCCCCAATTTGGCGCTAGAGGCGCATAACAACCAGGCACCATCCTTCGATACGAATTAATATTAGGTGCAAAAATTGCCATGCTGTCTGCCATAGTTGCAAGACAACCTGCAATAGCTTGCTTTAGTATAGGGCTTCCCTTAGAACTTCCATTATCAAATACATTTACGCCCTCCTCATCTAACAAACTAAAATGAAAATGCATGCCGTTGCCCACCTCACCAGCAAAAGGCTTAGCCATAAAGGTAGCTAATTTATGGTGCTGTCGAGCGACACTACGAATTGCTCTCTTTAGCATGCTGCCCTGATCACAGGCGCGCAATGCGCAGTCCTGATGATATAAGTTAATTTCAAATTGGGACGGCCCAAATTCAGTTATCAGGGTATCTACAGGCAACTTTTGAAGCTTTACGGCGTCAATTATGGCATCCATCAGTGGCGCAGTCTCACGCATCGTATCAATACCATATGTTTGGCCACCTATCGCCAAATCACCATTTATTGAAGTCTGGCTGTGGGTTGGGACTCCAAATTTATCTCTGTCTAAAGTCAAAAGGTGGAACTCCATTTCACTCGCAACAACTGGGGTCAATCCCAAACTTGAGAAACGATTAACAATAGTTTGAAGTACCGATCTGCAATCGCCTCCATAAGGCTGCCCAGTGATATCGTTAGTCATTGAAACAATGATTTGGCCTGTATGTTTATCCGCCCAAGGCACCCGAGCAAGTGTTTCAGGGTGAGGCACGCATACCCCATCACTATCGCCAGTAGCTGCAATCAATTCATCTTGATCTCGACCCCAATAATCTAGTGAACAGCTACTCAGAGGCATTTTAAAGCCACCTTTAAATAGCTTATAAATTTTATCCCTTGGAAGCCACTTACCCCTTTGAGCACCATTGAGATCATGCAAAAGAACCTCAAATATTTCTATATCAGGGTTTTCAAATAGAAAATGATCCAGTTGATCGATTGAAGTCATAAAATTTTCATCTCTTTATCCGTTGTGTAGGCGATTCGGATATAGTATCCGAATATTAAAATCTGAGCCGAGGCTTCCGTTTCTCAAATGGATACCCTTAGGCTAGGCTAGCAGTTGTTCGAACTAGTTTAAAGATGGGATCAGGCGATGTCACATAAATCAATGACTATTTTAATGAGTGCATTGGTTCTGTTTATGAGCTCATGTAGCGATGATGGTGACATCATTGCAGAAAAATTATTCATCAACTCCATTATATACACCGCTGACAAAAATCAAACCGTGCACACCGCAATGGGAATCGCTGAGGATCGCCTTGTTTTTGTGGGTGCTATGAGTGATACCTCTGATTTCATTGATGATCAGACAGAAATAATCGATCTTAATGGCAAAATGATCATTCCTGGCCTTCATGATTCACATATTCATCTGCCAGGTATCGTTAAGACAGATAACTGTGATTTAGATAGCCAAGCATACACACTCGCCGAATTAGTCCCGCGCCTAAAGCAGTGCGTTAATCGCCTTAATTTAGCAGATGGTGAGTGGCTAACTGTTGAGCAGTGGGGTTATTCTCAGGGAAACGAGCCATCTGGAGACTTTCCAACTATTCGCTCCGCACTAGATGCAGTTTCACTCAAACATCCAATCGTTTTGCTCGGTGATGATGGTCACCATGGCGCGGTTAATAGCGCTGCCCTAGATTTAGCGACTGACAAAGAGGGTCGCACGATTGGATTAAATAAAAACACCATTACTACTGACTTCGCTGATATGAGGGCATTGATCGGCGTGGATAGTATTGGGGAGCCAAATGGTGTTCTTAATGAGGATGCGCGCAAGCTAGTCAACTTACCTAATCTTTGGGGTTATCCTGAGATAGATTTAACGGTATATCTTAAGATCGCAGAGCGTCTAGCGGCGTCAGGTATCACGTCCACCATGGATGCGGCGATGAGAATTGAGGATATTGACAACTTTGCTAAATGGGCAAAATCTCATCCCCTCACCTATCGCTTGACTGCCGCTTTTTATCCTGAGTTTGAGAACTATCGACCCTCGCATGATAAGCCCATTGATATACCAAATCTTTTAGCTGATCTTTTAAAAACACAGGCTCGACATAGTGGAGTTCAAAATCTAAAAATAGATACAGCTAAGATATTTGTCGATGGTGTTATCGAAGGTGATCCCCATGCAGTGCCACCCATGTTGCCAAATGCAGCTCTACTCAATAATTACTTGCAGCCAATATTTGCGATAAATGAGGCCACACAGTTGCCGGAGGTTATTGATTATGTAGATACATCTTCTGAGATTTGCAGAGCTATTCGTGAGCGCGGGGTTGAAAGTGTTTCTCCAATTTTTAAACAAACATTTTTCGAGGAACAAGGTTTTCTGGCTACACAGTGTTTTCAAAGTAATGGTGTCCTAGAAAAGGAATACGAATTTATTTTCAACTATACCCTGGCACTTGTAGATGCTGGCATCAATGTGCACAGCCACGCCATTGGGGATCGGGCCGTGAGGATCGCCCTAGATACTTTTGAAGCCGCGAAAAAATTCAGTCCGACATCCAACGCGAAGGTGTCCATTGCTCACGCCCAAATCATTCACCCTGATGATATTGAGCGCATTGGCGCATTAGATGTAGCGATTGCGTTCACCTACTCATGGATAGAGCCATTTAGTGAATATCAGATGATGGTGTCACCCTTCATAGAGCCTATATTTTCAGAGGATGATCTATATGACAGCGCTGGATATGTTTACAAAAATACATACCCAGCAGCATCGGTCAAAGAAGCGGGAGGACTTTTAGTTTCCGGTAGCGATGCTCCAGTGGAATCAAGAGATCCAAGGCCAATGTTAAATATTGAGAAGGCTGTCACTCGCAAAAATGAAGTCACAAACCGGGTCTATAATAGAGACGAGCAGCTAAGTATCCAAGATGTTCTTGACGCGTATACGATTAATGGAGCAGTCATGCTTAATCAAGCGGATATAACAGGCTCTTTAGAAGTTGGCAAAAAAGCTGACTTCGTTATTCTAGATCAGGATTTGTTGAGCCTTGTGGATGAAGGTTACAGCGACAGAATTTCTGATACCCAGATACTAGCCACCTGGTTTGATGGAGTGGAAATTTACCGGCAAAGCTGGTCGCCAAAATAGTCAAGGCTGACATCAATTGAGTTTCAGGCTTAAGTTATAAACTCTTAATCACTCTCGCAATGAAACGAACCGTCTTACCTGCTCTCCAAACTCGTGAAATATCTTGCGAGAGATCGGATTTGAGTCAAATTTCCATTCCGGGTGCCACTGGACGCCAAGTACCCAACCTCTATTCTCATACTCAATGCTTAAGCTCACCGCTTCTATTAGTCCATCCTCGGCAACCGCCTCGACTACCAGATCCGCTGCAAGTCTCTTGATTCCCTGACTGTGGAGTGAATTGACCTGGCATTGCCTCTCATCGGTCAGTCCATGAAGATAACCTCCCTCTATGAAGCTAACAGAATGAGATGGATCGTACTGACCGTCACGATCTTTGGTAGCGTCTTCCCTATGGTCAAAGAAACCCTCAACTTCCTGAACTTTGGCATATAGAGTCCCGCCCAGCGCAACATTTAACTCTTGCAAACCTCTGCAAACTGCCAGTATGGGAACAGATTGACTAATACATTCCTTGATCAATTGGAGGGTGAGACTATCTCGCTGCCTATCTTCAAGAGTTCCATCTTCATGCGGTTCTCCATTGAAGTGATGAGGTTGAATGTTAGAGGGGCTGCCCGTTAAAAATAGGCCATCGAGCCGGCTCACTAAGCTGGACACATCATAAATTTTGCCTAAGTCAGTAATATCATTACCATCCCCAAAAGCTGGAAGTAGCAGCGGTATGGCCCCTGCTCCGTGAGCTACGGCGTTGATATACTTTTCACCAGCCCCATGAAACTGGTGCAATCCATTTTTAATCACGTCACACGCAATACCGATGGTAGGCAGCGGTTTACTCATAATAATTCCTTCTTATGTTCAATCTACATCTTAAGCTCTTTTAAAGGCTAATTTTCCAACCCCTTTGGGTGGATGACCTAGACAAGATCCTATGTTGAAATAGTGAGCCTAAAATCACCGCAAATCTGCTCTTTAATGGTTATATATTGCCAGCAATCGCTCTATAGTACGAGCTCAAAGAGCCTGAAAATAAGAGATCTATTATGAGTAATAATCGGACAACTGCGCAGTGGAAACAGATGGACGCTAGTCGTCACCTACATCCATTCACTGATTTTAATGACTACCAGAAAAATCACGGCCGCATTATAGAACGTGCTGAGCACATCTATATTTATGATACTGATGGAAAGAAAATGCTTGATGCTATGTCTGGACTCTGGTGTTGCAGCCTTGGCTACAGTCAACCTGAGATAGCTGAGGCCGTGCAAGCCCAGTTCCAACAGCTGCCTTACTACAATAATTTTTTCCAGTGCAGCAATACTCCAGCCGTAGAATTAGCCGACAAGCTGGTAGGAATGACGCCAGAACAATTTACTCATGTCTTCTTTACCAATTCAGGTTCTGAAGCAAATGATACTAACATTAGACTAATTCGCCGCTACTGGGATATTAAAAAGCAACCTAAGAAGCGGTTCATTTTGGCACGGACCAACGCATACCATGGAAGCACCATTGCGGCGGCCAGCCTTGGTGGGTTTGAATTTGTCCATAACCAATTCGAAACTCTCCCCTATGCAGACCATATTATTGATCCAAACTGGTACAACAATGGAGAGGACTTGTCACCTGAGGAATTTGGCCTGCATGCAGCTAGGGCATTAGAGAGAAGAATTGATGAGCTTGGTGAAGAGAACGTAGCAGCTTTTATTGCTGAACCTATTCAAGGTGCTGGAGGTGTTATTGTGCCTCCGGACAGTTACTGGCCAGAGGTCAGGCGTATCTTAAATGAAAGAGACATTTTATTTGTCAGTGACGAGGTTATTTGTGGCTTTGGTCGGACGGGAAATCTTTTTGGCTGTGAAACTTACGGCATGGAGCCAGATCTTCTGACCTTTGCTAAAGCCGTCACTAATGGCTTTCAGCCTTTGGGAGGCGTCATGGTTAACGAGAAAATTGCTAATGTTATCACCAGTGATGGCGGTGAATTTGGGCATGGCTTCACCTACTCTGGACACCCAATAGCCTGTGCTGCAGCACTAGCAACCCTCACTATCATGGAGCGTGACGACTTTGTAGGACGAGTGGCAAATGATATTGGACCCTACCTGCAAAAGCAGTGGGCAGCTCTTAAGGATCATCCAATTGTAGGACATGTAAGAGGCGTCGGTATGCTAGGCTCCATAGAGCTCGTTCGTGACAAAGAGACTCGAGAGCGACTAGAACCAGATCAAAAATCAGGAGGAATCTGTCGAGAATTCTGCGTTGAGAATGGTTTAATTATGAGGGCGGTAGGAGATTCGATGATCATTTCGCCTCCATTTGTAAGTAGCTACCTAGAAATCGATCTTTTAATCGCAAGGGCAAGAAAATCTCTAGATCAAACGGCAGAACACTATTCGGTCTAGTAATGAGCTGATCGGGTATAATCGTGGATAGTAATTGTGTTTTTAAGAGTCTAATTTAAATGGTGTATAGGAATAAATGATGGCAAGTGGATGGGGTAAATTTAACTGGGAAGACCCGTTTGATCTCAATGATCAGCTAACAGAAGAGGAGCGATTAATTCGCGACTCTGCAGCAAGCTTCGCTCAAGAAAAACTGGCGCCACGAGTAACCGAAGCATTTCGTAAAGAAGAGACTGATCGCCGAATCTTCAATGAAATGGGAGAACTGGGGTTATTAGGTGCAACGATCGAGGGTTATGGGTGCCCCGGAGTAAGTTATGTTAGCTATGGACTCATAGCGAGAGAGGTTGAGCGAGTTGATTCAGGTTACCGCTCGATGATGAGCGTTCAGTCAAGTCTTGTCATGTACCCCATTTACTCCTATGGCACTGAGGAACAGAAAAAGAAATATCTGCCAAAATTAGCGACCGGTGAGTGGGTTGGTTGCTTTGGACTTACAGAGCCTGACGCAGGATCTGATCCAGGTGGCATGAATACACGCGCAAAGAGTGTTGATGGTGGATACGTAATATCGGGCAGCAAGATGTGGATTAGTAATTCGCCTATTGCCGATGTATTTATTATTTGGGCTAAAACCGATGACGGTGTAATTCGTGGGTTTATTCTTGAAAAAGGGATGGAAGGCCTGTCAGCGCCAAAAGTTGAGGGAAAACTGGCACTTCGCACATCAATTACAGGTGAGATAGTAATGGATGAGGTCTTTGTGAGTGAAGCCCAACTCCTGCCCCATGTGCAGGGCCTCAAAGGTCCATTTGGCTGCCTAAACTCCGCACGCTATGGCATTAGCTGGGGAGCACTTGGAGCCGCCGAGCAGTGCTGGCATGCGGCCCGTCAATACACGCTTGATAGAAAGCAGTTTGATAAGCCCTTGGCGGCGAATCAACTTATTCAATTTAAACTAGCCAATATGCAAACTGACATCAGTCTTGGCCTGCAGGGATCTTTGCGGGCCGGTCGATTGAAGGATGAAGGTAATTTAGCGCCAGAATTAATCTCACTATTAAAGCGTAACAATTGTACAAAAGCACTCGAGATTGCACGACTAGCAAGAGATATGCATGGCGGCAACGGAATTTCTGATGAGTATCCTGTGATGCGACACATGGTTAACTTGGAGGTAGTTAATACCTATGAGGGAACCGCCGATGTCCATGCATTGATTCTGGGTAGAGCGCAGACGGGTATTCAGGCATTTAGCTAAAAAGACGGTCAAAAAGGACAACTATGGCAGGTCCACTGGCAGGTTTTAAAGTACTTGACATGAGTAGAATTCTGGCGGGTCCTTGGGCTGGTCAGTTGCTGGCCGATCTGGGTGCTGATGTCATTAAAATTGAGCGTCCAAAGTGTGGTGATGATACTCGATCTTGGGGGCCTCCCTACTTAAAAGATCGTGAAGGTAATGACACTGAAGATGCAGCGTACTTTTTCTGTGCCAATCGAGGCAAGAAGTCAGTCACTGTCGATATTACCTGTCTAGAGGGTCAGGAAATTATTCGACAGCTTGCCAGACAGTCTGATGTGTTGATTGAAAATTATAAGGTGGGAGGTCTCGCCAACTATGGATTGGACTACCATTCACTCTCCAAGATTAATCCAAAGCTCATCTACTGCTCTATTACGGGATTCGGTCAAACTGGCCCCTATGCAAACCTCCCGGGTTATGACTTTCTAATCCAGGGGATGGGCGGACTCATGAGTGTCACTGGAGAGCCAGATGACCATGAAAAAGGCAATGGTGGGCCTACAAAAGTTGGCGTTGCCGTCACCGATTTGTTTACTGGTCTCTATGCATCAAATGCTATTCAAGCGGCTCTTATTGAGAGACAAAATTCTGGCTTGGGTCAATACATAGATTTAGCTTTACTGGATGTTCAGGCAGCTACACTAGCGAATCAGGCGAGTAACTACCTTGTTGGTGGTTTAGTTCCCGAACGCTTGGGCAATGCTCATCCCAATATTGTTCCCTATCAGGCATTTTCTACATCTGATGGCCATATCATTATTGCTGTTGGAAATGATCAGCAGTTCAGTCGATTGTGTGATGCCTTAGAACGGAGTGATCTTGCCAATGATGAGCGGTTCACGACAAATGCGGCTAGGGTCAATAATCGTAGATCTCTCTGTGATGTTATTCAGCAGAATTTAAAACAGCATAGAAGTGCCCACTGGCTAGAAAAGCTAAAGCAAGGCAATGTTCCCTGTGGTCCCATAAATACAATAGATCAAGTGTTTGAAGATCCTCAAGTCTTGGCGCGGGGCATGGTTTTCTCTGCTTCCGAGAGTCGAAGCGGTAAAGTCAGCATGGTTGGAAATCCAATTAAATATGGACGCTCAATCTCCGAGGGCGCCCTTGCACCTCAACAACTCGGAGAATCTACCGATCAGGTCTTAAGAGACTATTTAGAGTATTCAAGTACTAAAATTAGTACGCTGCGTGATAAATCTATAATTTGATTTTTATCTCATTATGCAATGTTATGCGTAAAAAATTTCTACTTCCTCAGTATTGAAGCACTATCCAAGCTCAAAATGACCATAAAAAAGTACTTGGAAATGACAAAATAAATTCACTTTATTGGTTTCTTTATTAAAAATTTAGGGTAATATTCGGTTATGTGGTGATAGTTACCATTGCAGTTTGTTGGGTTTTCCGAAATTAACTTGGGAAATGGTTCTGCAGATCAATGCTATCGCCCAGGTGAATTACTTTTATTACTTATAGAAAATTAAGGTAATTTGTTTAATTTTAATCTCGGGGAGAAAAAAATGAAAATTGCTCCATTATCTAATGCAATTAGGGCGGCGCTAGGAGCTTCTTTGCTCGTCAGTGTAGCTATGCCTGCATTTGCACAAGATGCAAATGATGTGGAAGTCGAAGAGGTTGTCATCACTGGTTCGAAAATCAAACGTACTACCAATACTGAATCTCAGTACGTTGTTTCGATCACCGCTGCCGACATGAAGCTGACAGGAGAAGTTTCTGTTGCCGATGCACTTCGTTCTTCAACGCTCAACTCACTTGGTTCGTTCAGAGAGTCATCTGGTAGTTCAGCTCAGTCAAACGCAACGTTTAACTTGCGTGGCGCTGGCGCTGCACGGACAGCGATTCTGATCAATGGTCGTCGTACCGTTGGTTCTCCATCACTTGGTGGTGGTGGTTCAGTGAACCTTAACCTTATCCCAATGTCATTTGTAGAGCGTATTGACATCGTTGCTGACGGTGCATCCGCTGTCTACGGTTCAGACGCGGTGACAGGTGTTGTGAATGTTATCCTGAAGAAAGGTTATGACGGCGTCCAGCTCTCTGGTCGTTATGGTGATCGCTCTAAAGATGACGGATCAGAGCACGGCTTTAACCTGTTAACAGGTGCTCAGGGCGACAAGGGGTCAATCACTTTTGGTTTGGAGATGGATAAGCGTGACGCGGTATTTGATAAAGATCGTGACTTTACTGCAGCTCGTTACTCTGACTTGGATGGTGATGGATACATCACAGGTTATGCTGAGACAGAGGGCATATCTTTCTATGCTACCTCTTTGATCAACCCTAACTATGATCCAGCAATACCTTATAGCGAGGATGATCCATCGTCTTGGTATGTTCACCCTGGTAACAACTGTGTCGATGATGGCGCTTTCCAAGGACCAATGAAGTCTGACCTCGTGTTTGGACCTGATACTGGTTTCTACTGTGGTTATGCGTATGCCAACGTCTCTGCAAACAGAGCATCCATGGAGCGTATCAACTCATTTGTGAGCGCGGACTACGATGTCAACGATGACGTTCAAGTTTACGTTGATGCGATTATATCGAACAACGAATCGTTCGGTCGTTATGCGCCTCCAGCCGCTCCAGGAACGATGCTGGCTGCAAATCCAAAGAACCCGTATGGTCAGGATGTTAGCGGATACTTCCGATGGACTGATATCGGTACTCGTGACAACGTTGTAAATGATACGCTGATCGACGTTAACCTTGGTGTTAATGCTCAGATAAGTGACGATCTATCGTTTGAAGCGTACTACACGTACTCTGATTACAAGTCGACTTCAATTGGTAAGTACTACCTAAGCTACGGTGGTTTTGCTGAGAATATTCTTTATGAGGTCTCGGATCTAGACCAGTATAACGCCAACCTAAAGCACACTACGTTGAATGATGATCGCATGAATATGCAGAAAATCGCAGCCGGTATGCAGTGGAACATGTTTGAAATGGCTGGTGGCACTGCGTCAACTTACTTCGGTGTTGAGACATTTGATGTTAACTACCGAGCAGATGTTGATGCGCAGTCTGAAGCTGGCTTAGTAGGTGGTTCTGCCGGTAACTCTGCTCAGGGATCTAGAAGCGTTAATGCTGTCATGGCCGAAGCAATTCTTCCTGTGACTGATTACTTAGAAGTTGATCTCGCTGTACGTTACGATAACTACGATGACTTTGGTAGTGAAGTTTCTCCTCGAGTTGGAGCGAGGTTCACTATGATTGATAATCTTGTAGTTAAAGCATCTTACGGCCAAGGATTCCGTGCACCAGATCTTTCAGATCTTTATGGCGCGACATCCTTCTCTGCAGAGAGCGCGAAAGATTACTACGGTTGTTCTCTTGATGGAGTGTCTGAAGCAGATTGTCCTGATCGTCAGTTTGATACCTACATTGGTTCAAACCCAGATCTAATGGCTGAAACTTCTGAGACGATGTCATTTGGCGTTGAATACACTTACGACAACAACTGGGTAGCTAAAGTGAACTATGTCACTCTAGAACTACAAAGTGCTGTTGAATATGTATCTGCGCAGGACATGTTGAACGTAGATCGAAATACAGGTGGTAATAACCCGCAGGTAGATCGTAACTCTCTAGGTGCTGTTACAGAAATCAGAGCTGGATACCAGAACGCTGTGAATGATGTGCAACGCCAGTCAATTGACCTCGCGTTAGACGGAACCATACACGAGTCTGATGACTATGGTACGTTTGGCTTCAGAGGTGAAGCGACTAAGTATCTGAAGTTTGAGACAGAGACTGAGTTCGGTTCTGGCATCTTAGGTGACGCTGTTGATACTCTTGGATTCCCTGAGTGGCGTTCAAGTGCTCTAGTCTCCTGGACAATGGGCAACTGGGGAGCAAACATCAGCACATCTTATATTGGTGAGTCTGAGAGTGGTTCAGGTGAAGTTAAGTGGGATTCGTGGAAAGAGCACAACCTCAACGTTTCTTACAACTTCAACGAGCTTGGAGAAGTTACTCTTGGTGCTAACAACCTAACGAACGAAGATCCTCTTCTTGATTCGTCAGGTTCAATGGCAGATGAGTATCAGTACCCGATCCTCGGTCGTGTTATCTACCTAGACTACACGATAGAATTATAAGGTAGACACTTACCAAGTAGTTCAAGAGCCCGCTTATGCGGGCTCTTTTTTTGGAGGAAGAAAATGGAAGCATGGGGTAACTTTTGGCAGAAAGGCCATAGCACTACTTTCGGTGAATACTACGCTGATGGCTACACCAATGGATATATCGCAGATTGGTGGAAAAAAATTTTAAGCTCTTACACCGGCGATGAATTTAGAATACTCGAGGTTGGTTGCGGCAATGCATCGCTACTCCCCGCCACGTTAGACCTAGGTATTAACGGAAGCTACTCAGGTGTTGACGCAGCTGATGTAAAGCTCTCCTCTGCGGTAGAGAAACGTCTTAATGAAAAAATATCCGTCTCGCTGACAGGCAATACAAAAATTGAAGACTACCAACCTGATGATAAGTTTAACTTAATCGCCTCAGTTTACGGCGTTGAATACTCAAATTTGTCATTATCTCTCCCACTGATAAAGAATATGCTGATGCACGATGGCCGAGTTAACTTCCTTATGCATCACTCAGGTTCGGTGATTACGCAAATGTCTCAAAAGGCGCTAGGAGAGTTTGATTTTGATTTTATGAAATCGGTGATCAATAACCTGGAGATTATCAACTCCGAGCTCAATAAGCTGCACGGTAAATTGCCAAAATTACAAAAATCCAAGGTAGCTGAGACAGCCCGTGAAAATGTAAATACAGCTCTAGGAAGCATAATGAACAAACCACCAAGCAGTCGCAACCCTATCCTGGTAGACTTTTCTGTGGCAACGCTAGGCTTCTTTAAAATAATTCAGCAGTCAAAATCTGATCGGAAAGATTACCTAGATTCAATACTGCCAGACTTTTACTCATCAAAAGAGCGTTTCTCTCAGATGGTGAATGTAGCTCGAGATGAGCAGGAAATAAAAATTTTTGAAAAAAATATGGTAGATGCTGGATTCTCTGAGGTTATAATCGAGTCAATGGATAAAGATGAGAAACCAGTAGCATGGAAAATTACCGCAAGCTAGTTCTTCTTGCCAGCACGGTGATACTCACCAGCATGGCGAATGGGGCAGATGTTAGTGATTGCCTTGAGATTAACAACAACAAAGACAGATTGAAGTGCTACGACAAAGCTTATAACTTTGTACCCTCCAGTAACACTGCGTCCTTGGACCTTGAAATTCAAACAATTCGCTCAGTGGAACGTCCATCTGCAATTGTCGAAGAAAAGCCAAAAGTTAATCCGGTAGTGCCCTCTGAAACAAAAATTCTTTCAGCTGCGCAAGATGCATACGACAAGGTTATTGCAAACTCGCAGACACTAAAAATTATCGGTGTTAGTCAGTCAAGGTCACGTAAAACCTACTACTTCACAGATTCTGGACGAGTTTTTCTGAAGAATACCGATCGAAGATCTACCTTTAAAGAGGACGACAGCGTCACTTTGGAACTGGGGTTTTTGGGTTCACTGTTTATGACAAATCAAGACGATGTTAGAATTAAAGTAAAGGAAATGAAGGTTAAGGACTGACTAGGCTTGCCTTTCCAGACAAGCTCCAGAAAATACAGTTGCCGACTTAGCTAAAATAGAGACATACACCGGAGATACTACTAATGAAAAAATTACGATCAAACTTTAAACTCGGGCTAGCTTCTGCAACAGCACTTTTTATAGCCTTCTTTAGCTCTAGCCTCCTTGCAGAATTACCACCAACCGCGCAGACCATACTTGACGGCTTGAGACCTGAATTCTCCAATACAGCGGTATCTCCATCAGGCAAGTACATTAGCACTATTCTTAGAAGAGATAACCGCAATACACTCATTATTCTTGATCGAAAAACTGGTGCTCCAATTCCAGGAAAGAGTGTTCGCTATGACAAAAAGGATTTCATGGAAGTTAGGGGTGGGCAGTGGCTTTCAGGCGATATTTTCGCCTATCAGGTCCTGGTCGAAGATCTAAAAGATCGTCCCTATGGTTCAAGTGATGTGTTTTTATTATATATGGACAAGGATGTGAATGAGCGGGTCTGGACCTCAACGGGTAACTATGTGCGAGGACGAAGTGGCGACAGAATTGCAGGATCGATGAATATCATATCCACGCTGCAATATGACGAGGAAAGAGTTCTTGTCAGTGTAAGTCCCTGGAAGAGAAGAGATGGTGGCGTGCGGCCCGTTATCTATACGATGAAATTATCGACGGGTAACTTTAGAAAAGTTGTCGTAGGGCCCGGCCGTGGTGCCCAAATATCCTCAAATCGCACAGGAACCATGCTTTTGGCATCCGTACCACAACCAGAGCTTACCGCAAATTACTTCTATTACGATCGAACACAGAAAGAACCAGAATGGCAACCAATATCACTGGATTTTCCAGGACAATTTAGTCTGCAGCACATAACAAATGATGGGAAATATGCCTATGGACTGACGCAACTTGAGGAGGGGATCAACGCCCCTCGACATCTGATCAAAGTCTCTATGGAAACTCAAGATTTTGAATCAGTCCGTAATTTTGGCTTCGTGTCAGATATCGATTTATCCTTTGATAAGAAAGGTGATCTCATTTATGCTCAGTGGATCGAGGATGGTCCTCAGTCTATCTCATTTAAAAATACAACCGCCTCAAAAGTTATCGCTGGATTTGAGAAAGGGTTTCCTGGTTTTAATATCTCTCTAACGGGTATGGACGATGAATCCGAAAATTTAACGTTGCATGTTGGCTCTACGGGTCTATATGGAGAACACTACGTTTGGGAAAAGGATACTGGTCAGGCTCGTTATCTATTTAGTTCTCAAGAATCGGTGGATCAACTCAATCTAAACCAAGTTCAGTCGGTTAAATACAAGACAAGCGATGGAGTAATGCTCCAGGGCTGGTTGCTTATGCCTCGTTCTGGTAAACCAAAGGGCCTTATTAATCATATACACGGCGGACCTCATGGGCCATTCATAGAGTACAGGTTCAATGCAGGGATGCAGATATTGTCAGAGATGGGATACGCTGTCTTTGCACCAAACTTTCGTGGATCAGGTGGATACGGTCAAAATTTAGAGCGCGCCGGCTATAAAAAATGGGGCACGCGAATGTTGGACGACATGCGAGAGGGTGCCGAATATGTCCAGCAAAATTATGATGTTGGTGACAAAGTTTATAGTTATGGCGGGAGCTATGGCGGCTACTCTAGTGCACAAAATGTAGTGCGGCATAGTGACTATTATGATTGTAGTGTGATTATAGCTGGATTCTTCGAGTTTGATGAACTAATGGATACCTGGGATGGACGCCGAGGCTATTGGACTGATGACTATACAAGTACCGCAATGGGTACCGACCCAGTAGCACTGAAATCAATGTCTCCCATTCATAACCTCGACAAAGTGAAGGTACCTTTATTAATAATACACGGCAAGGCGGACGCCCGAACCCCACTAGCTGGAGCTAAAAAATACGTTAAAGCGCTACAAAAGACGGATATTGATTTCAAGCACCACTTCTATTCAGATGAGGGTCATGGAATGTATTTTGATGAGAACAGAGAAGATGAATTTACAAAAGTGCAGAAGTTCCTCAACAGGTGTGACGCTCGTGCGCCACTGAATCCAGCCCTCGCGTCACGTTAAAATCTAAGATGTTAAAAGCCCTCTCATGAGGGCTTTTTTATTCATATGATTTCTTAGTCTTTATTGGCCATAAGAGCTTATCCAAGAGGTCACAGATTCTTCTAATATCTCCAAGGGCATTGCCCCGTTCATTAAAATCATCTCATGGAATTCTCTAATATCAAACCGATCTCCCAACTCCTCCTCTGCCATGGAGCGCAGCCTTAACATATATATCTGCCCCACTTTATAGGCAGTGGCCTGGCCAGGCCAAACAACATACCGTTCTATTTCTCTCGTCACCTCCGCCTCAGTCATGCCGGTTTTATTTAACATGTAGTCAATTGCACGCTCCCTACTCCAGCGCTTGGAGTGCATACCCGTATCGACAACAAGACGAACAGCCCGGAACATTTCAGCTTGAAGTCTCCCTAAATTTCCTAATGGATAATCCTCATACATTCCCATATCCTCTGCTGCAATGCGCTCTGAATAAAGCGCCCAACCCTCTGCATAGGAGCTGAAGGGGCTGACCTTTCTTAGAAAAGGGACATTTTCCACCAATTGGGCTGCTGATAATTGGAAGTGGTGGCCAGGAGAACCCTCATGGTACATAAGGGTAGGTAAAGTCCATCTTGGATTATCTCTTGTGTCCTTCTGATTAATATAAAAACGACCTGGCGCGGACCCGTCAATAGCCGGAGGCCGGTAGTATCCTCCTGGTGCTGAATTTTCAGCGTAGGTTGGGACACGAAGTATTTCAAGTGGTTGTGGCGGTATTGTTATGAAGAAATCGGAGATATTCTCCATAATTTGATCATTAACCTGATGGAGATAATTGATTTGCTCTAATCTGCCCTCATCCGTATTAGGGAAATTATGCTCTGGTAGCTCCATCAATTTCCTAATTCTGGAAACAAGACTTCCCTCCAAATATCCCTCAGATTCAAGAATTTTTTGCATTTCAATTTCAATACGGTCTACCTCGGATAGACCTAGATTATGAATTTCATCTGCGGACAATGTCGTAGAATTATTTGATTGAAGAGCATTTCGGTATATTTGATCACCTTTCGGCAGTCGCCATATGCCAGCATCATGATCGGTCACCTCGAGCATAGACTCAAAGATAGATATCATTTCTTCATACAAGGGTATTATTTTTACCTCAACAGCCACGCTGGCCTGCGCGTAAAGATCAGCTACAATGTCATCAGAAATTACGTCAATTTTTTCTATTTTCTCTGGGAGGGTTGTTATGAGTGGATTTGCCTCAGCTCCATCTTCAATAAAAGCACGCATGCCGGTTAGTGCCTTATCAATGATAAAGTCAGGCGGAACTACCCCGTTATCACGATCATCTAATACCCGGACTTTTACCTCCTCAATAACTCGAGCAAACTCATTTAGCCTCTCAATATAGCGTTTAAAACTCCTCTCATCCTGGATAACATGGCTGTCGGTTAGAAACTGCGGGGTATTAACCATGACTCCAGAAATTTGGTTTACGCGATACCCACTATGTTCAATCTCACTTTGGCGAATGATGTCATCAAAAAACCATGCGACGATTTTCCAACTAAGCAGCTCCTGCCCCTCAAGTCCCTCTGGTCCATAATCATCTAAGCCCCTTCGACTCTCTCTTAAGAACTCAAGATCTTCCATCTCAGAATTTTTATCATAACTACCTAGCTTTCCACTGTGAAAATCCAGTGGCGTGTTGTCAATAATACCAAGCGAAGTCAGTAGTTCAGGTGACCGCAAAAGTAGCTGCAGCGAAACCTTATTAACATAGTTATTGACACCCACGGGTGTGGCCCAAAACCAAAAATAACCACCAACTCCGACAACAAGTATCAACAACAAAAAATATGTTGCGATTCTCTTGATAATTGCCATTTGAAAAACTCCTTAATTTCGTAAAACACTCTATGAGTATGACGCAGTCCAGGGTCAAATTAGATTCAGCATATCAATGGTTGTTGTTAGGAGAAATAATTCAAAAACTAAATAGAACTAATTCTTATGATAAATAAGAAAAACTGATGCTCAAATCAACCAAGATGTGAATCAAAACTCCAGCTAGTTAGCTATAACGATTTTTGGGACTGGAAATCCATTGAAGTCGCATGCGCAGGTGGTGCAGTAGGCGCCAAGATTTGGCACAAAAAGAATATCTTCAACTTCGATATTCGATGGCAAAGCATGATCACCCAACACATCGACAGAGTCGCACGTTGGACCAGCTAGAGTCCAGGGCTCTACCTTGCCAGTCCTTTGACTAACTATTTTTAACGGGAACTTCTGCGCTATCTCCAAGAGACCACCATAGAATCCAGTGTCAAGATA
>Ga0115013_10000766_pt1 | contig 19061 bp, 13 predicted proteins | sample SouAtlMetagenome_2_FD_88686 | JGI IMG/M metagenome (GOLD analysis project Ga0115013, IMG submission 88686) | Marine eukaryotic phytoplankton communities from Atlantic Ocean - South Atlantic ANT15 Metagenome | ecosystem: Environmental > Aquatic > Marine > Oceanic | place: South Atlantic Ocean...
CAGATTGAGTCTAGGATTCCATTGTTACGAAATATTCCTGTTGTTCCAATGAGCTGTATTTCTAGCAAGGGTATCTCAGAACTCCTGCCAACAGTGTTGGATGCACGCAATCGCTGGTCTCAGAAAATATCTACAGGATTGTTGAATCGATGGCTTCGAGAGGTTATCACTGGAAATCAACCACCCCTTGTAGAAGGAGTGAGAGCGAAACTTAAGTACATTATTCAGACCAAAGGACGCCCTCCAACCTTCATTATCTATTCGAACGTGGGCAAATTTCCGGAACCATATTTAAGATATCTTACAAAACATTTTCAAGATTCTTTTAAATTTTGGGGTATGCCGATAAGGTTGGTCATCAAAAAAAGTTCGGCGAGTAACCCTTATGACAAAAAGAAGAAACGAAGCGGATTCGGACTTGGTGGGCGAAAAGCTCGTGGTCAACGACGTTTGAAAGAACTCAAAGCTAAACTTGATCGAACCAAAAAGAGGCTAATGCACACCTCTGCAAACGCCTTCAGCATTACATCGGAATAATTAGCCATTTCAATATCATATTTCCGAATGGCGCTGCGAAGGGACGGTTATTAAAAATTACTGATTTATTCGTTTCAAAGTTTTGAATCTATATTTTCTTATATTGCTAACGCATACTTCTTGATTTCAGCTAGAATCGTTGTGGTTGATACCAAATCTTTAGTGAAGGCCGGAGGTTGCCTTTTGTATACTTTCCGGATGACATCTTGAAAACGCGTGTAATAGAGGAGGACTAAAATCGTCATTAAAGGTTAGCTTTGGTGCTGGAAGATTTCATCGAAACAAGCCAACAAGGAGTAATACTTACGCTGCGTCAAACATTGCTTTAGAATTTCCATCCCATTTCGAAAATTTGAAAAATAACTCAGTACATTTCGATTTATTGATTCCATTCCCGATCTCCAATTGGAAGCAAATTCTCTGACCAACGACTCAACTACTTTGATATTGACTGTTTGATTAGTAGCCGATCCTGAAGCAAGACTAGCCTCAGTCTGTTGGACAAAAGCTATCATCTTAGAAAATCCATGAAGGAGTTCCTCTTCCACAAAAAGTTCTCTTTGAAGCATGAGGAGTTCAAGTATACGGTTGATCTCCTTTCCACCTGCAACGCGTCGCTCTTGAAAAATACATACCACCTGATCTAAATTGTTTATCATGAATATAATTTTCTTGATATTGACAACATGTTCGTCCGAAAGCCGCTCAAGTAGTGCAATATATGCATCCAATAATTCATTCAAGTCTTGCAACAACATATCTCCTGCACTGGCCTTCACATTTTGTGTTTTTGAGATTGCTAGGGAGGGTATCTCTAATCGATTCACAGAAACAGATTTGCGATGATTTTTTTGGGGACTTGATCCTTTTTGAGGACTTGATCCTTTTTTGGGACTTGATCCAAGCGCTGCCTTGCTACCATTTTGTAAAATTAATAGAACGCTACAAGTAAATTCTGCAAATCGCCGAGAAACGTAATGGGCATGAAGATTAGGTGGAACGTGGCCTAGAGATGTGGGGGTGGCCTGTTTTATAGATCGCAGATGCAATTCCATCACCGTCTTGAGTCTTGGCCACAGCAAATGAGTAATTTGATCAAAAAATCTATCCAAACTATGAATTTTTCTAGACTGTGCTGATCTTCGAAATTGATGGGTTACCTTGATCATAAGCAAAATGCAGAGGGCATCGTAGCAGCCGAAGAGATAATTCTCTAGCTGTTCCAGCAACAGTTGTAATGTGGGTGGAAAAAGTTCCTCAAATGCATCTCTCTTGAAAAATTGACGGCAGACAACATGCTCGTTCGTAACTGCGTCAACCAAATGTTGTAAACAGCTCTTAAGTAATCGTTCGTACGGAAATGTCTGGCGTTCACTTAATGCTACGTGCGCAACAACAGGGCTTTCGTGGGTTTTGCTCAAAATGCTAGCGCGGTTGCCCAATGTAAAAATATCAACTCGTTTCTTCGCTTTCGTAGTAATAGAGTCTCGTAAATAGCTATCCTCGACTGCCAACACGTCTTGGCGTGTCGCTGCATGCTTAGTGGCATCGAGTTGAATGAGCTGTGCCTGGTACGTTCGAAACAAGGCATACATTGTTTTACTCATGCTGCCACAGTATACTTTGAATAGCTCCTGTGCAATATTGGGCGACGCGTCCATCAAGAAATCATACAACTTTGCGTAATGCAAGAGTCCATGAGATTGAAGAATTCGGATATTTGTTTGCGGTTTTCGGAGAAGGGTCATTTGTTTATAAAAGAAATCGCGAATGCGAGAGACAGCAACCAAGCGTAATTGGCGAACGTGCGTTTGCATCTCTTTTCCCGCAACAGCTGGAAAATTAAACGGGACAGGGACAATCAAACGATGAGAACGGTGTTTAATTCCAGCGAGTATGAACTGTTCTTGGATAGTGAACGTGTACGCTTACTTACTATCAGCAGGAGATTCTCCACAGGCCCATTTTTGTTTAGATTCTTCATTAGTATCCCTAAATAACTGAATAAGCTCCTGAATAGCATCTTGAAATTGATCATTCACTGGGCCCTTGACGATTGTGTTAACTAGGTGCGGACTCAGAATTATTCTTCCTAAAAAGTCTCTTAATCCCATAGCTGCGGCCTTCCGGTTGTGAAGTTGTATACCAAGCCGTTTGGATGTCTCTTGCAATTTCCGAATATCTCCGCTGAGGCCACCAAGATCAGCCTGGAAGCCAAGCAGCATCTCTTGAAGACCCAACAAAATTCCGTCACAACTTTCGAGTTCCTTGCAAAGACCCGCGATCTCGGCAGTCTTCCCACGATAGGCTTCGATACACTTTGTCTCTAATTCCATTAGTTCATTTTCAACCGTTGAAGAATAACTTGCAAGATCTAAAGATCCGTCCGCTAAAGCTGCTTTGAGGCTAGGATTCGAAAGGAAAAGAGCCAAATCATTCGAAAGTTGATCCTCGCTGAAAGGTTCAGCCGTGGATGACGATTCTTCCAATGCCGACGATAGAGACAAACTAAATCCTTGAGGGACCATTTCTCTAGGCGACGACTTCGGAATGGTTGCCATCTTCTTTGGTATAGATATCAGAACCAAGATATAATAATAAACGTGGGAGGCACGGCTATTAGTTGTGTTTGATTGTACCGAAGGGAGGTGTATTCATAACGAGTGAACAGTCAATCTTGTGTTTTCGGTCGGTTAGCTCATTTTTTATCTGTGATGACCGTTGTTAATTACTGTATCGACTACTACGACCCACGCAGCAATTTTGAGCAGAGAAAAAATGAAAAAATAAAAAATTTTACGGAGCATCATAAAACCTCTTCATTGCTCCACAACGATCAACAATTTTTCTTCAGGATTCTTTGAAAGTAACGTACGGTAGTTCTGAAGCTACAGAATGATCGATATCCCGTCAATACCCCAACGATAAAATATTATAATGAGTGATGGGTCAGATGATGGGCCGGATCAAGATCGCCCAGAGGAAATTCCTCCAAATGAAATTTTGAATCGCAATGAAGATCAACGCTCGTTTCCTTTGAGACAACAGTTGCATCCGAATACAATCCACCCAACCCTTCCCCCACAAGCTCATGTACAAACTTCTTCGATGCTACCAGTCGGTTCTGGAAATCCAGCTTTACTTCAGTATTACGAGGCTCAAATGCGCGATCATGCACTACAGTACGCTAATGCGGCAGCTGCTGCGGCTATGACTGCCGCTCAAATTGCAGCAGATATTGCTTCTTCCAATGGAAACTATCCACAAATTCAACCATCTGTCGTGCCAATGTCGCCCATGTCTTTCTCTGATTCTCCCCAATTTTATCACCCTTCAAATTTATTGTACCCGAACAACGGACAATCGTATCAGCATCAATCTTGGGCCCATACACCGCCGCAGCCATCGCTGGGTTACGAACATAATCGTGATCAATCACACCATTCTTCCAACCCTACAGAAGGTTCCAACTACTCTCAACATCGTCGAAAGCGTCAACAGCGTGTGCCTTCTTCCACATTCCACGGAAGCAGCAATAATTTTCATTCCGATAATGCCAATATGAAAAAGAATGTTGACTTCCGCAACCATGGTGAATACCAAGATTTTTCTCCGAACAATAATATTGATGTGACAAGTTTTGGGAACAATTCTAACACCACTCTAAATCGGTCTCAGCAAGGCCAGCAAAAACGAAGACGCCGTCGTCGAAGATTTTGGAACGATGCGGGATCTAGTGATTCTGGTGATCCATGCCTTAACCAGCACTCGAATAATATCGATGGCAATCATAATCGAAATGGTCGTCGTAATAGAAAGATGGCGAAGGCTGCTAGTTCTGGTAGTGATGGTGGAAACTCATCATGGGTCACAAAAAAGAAGCAACGTCAGCCAAACGATGATAGTTTGTTAGGGAAGACAGGGTATGTCTGGAATAGTATGGAATCGCATTGACTTGTCATAGACTCGTTATACACAAATCGAACCCTTGTCAAAGTTCGATGCACTAATTTATATAACGCACTCATTCTTTTCACTAACTTCATGCTAACGTTTGCTCTCCTGCTCCTACTTTCTATTCTCCTGCAGAGTCAGCGCTTTATACGAGTGGTGCAATAAAAGAAGATCGACACCATCTTTTTCCACGACACAAGGCAACAATAAATCACAATATAAATATCAAGAAGAATTATTGGAAACACAGCAGGATGAATCCAAAGATGAAGGCAAGCGTCGACGGTTGGAACTTGGGCAAGGGTTTTTTGAGACTATAGTCAGTATTGATGGTATTGAATTCGGAACTGGTCGAGGGTGGTCGAAGACATCCGCGAAGCACGAAGCCTCGCGGAGGGCCTTGATGACATTATTGCCAGGTGTAGAATTTGATGAAGAATCTGGTATTTTGATAAGGCTCCCTGAAATTCTCCCTGGAATTCATCCACGAGGAGCATCCCGTGGACGAGCACAGCAAAAGAGATCAATAACAACTTCTTTAGAAGACTTAGCGCCAAATCTTGCCAAGCAGCTAGCAATTGTTCACAGTAATGACGAAGTAAACAATGTCGATTTCACTCAACAAAAAGAAAGAAAAGCTACCGACGTGCTAGCGAGAGATTCAAGAAAACGACAAAAGTGGCCTCACGTATATCCAGGAACGCCGACTACGTCGGATGATGAAGATGAGAACTCTTATTATGCATCCCGTGGGGCATATGTTTGTAGCTCTTTGCTCCAAACGATGATTCAAATTGATGATCGACTGAAAGAGCCACCGGAATTTTCATACGAGGTCTCCGCGATTACAAACGAAGCAGGAAGACAATGTTCAAAGTTGAAACGGAAGGCAGGAGTCCCTATTACGGCAACATCAACTACTTTTCCTCGCGGTTCCTTTCAATGCACTGGGATATTGAAGTTAAAAACGATTTCAAACTCACATTCCACAGGCGATACGCAATTAGAATCTAATGATGAAACACGTGAATGCTATCGACTTCTTCGAGCATCTGGCGTTGGAGGTACGAAACGTGAAGCGAGACATACTGCAGCTGCAAAATTGTTAGCCATGCTATTTCCTGAGTGTGATGGAATGGCTGATGTAAAACAAGCTGCAGAAGCAGCAAGAGAAAAGTATGCGGCGAGTAGAGCCCTCAAACAACAGTCGAAGCGTAAGGCGCAATATACGAGCTCAGACCGACCACAAAACCGTTTAGCTGTTATACATTCAGATGACAATATTGCGCGTAACTTAACTTTCAGAAAAGGGCTTGCGAATATACCAACTATACCATCTCTCATTAAAAATGGTCTCTATCATGCTCTTGAAGCTTCACGCGTAGACCAGGCGTCTGATTGGTCGAATGGAATCAACGGCGTTGACGCCTCAATTGAAGCTGGTCTAGTCCGCCAATTGAGTCGACAGCAACAGCTCGAAGAAAAGGTAGATTGCGCATTGCAGAAGCTGAATGAGCATGATGATGAAGGACGATCTTTACCAGATGCTGACGATGTCGGAAGGACTGTGTTGCGACGAGCAAGAGTGGATGATATGGTTTGGATTGAAAAAAATTTCAATATTTCTTCAGGTTCTACGTGCAGATCTGACTTGAGCCCTTCATTTGAGTCAGCTTTAGTTTCAGAAAAGGAACCATCTGATATATCTATGCGAATGTGGTCTTCATCGACAATTGTTCTCCTTCTATGTCGAGCCGCGGCTCATGGAGACCCTCCCCTTGGGTGTGCTGTTCTTACTGTCGGGTTTTCGTTCCAAAAAGGAAAAATACTGAGAATTGCTCAGATTGCAAAACAATCGCATCAGCCACGCGAACGTTTTATAGAAACTCTCTCTGTATTTGCCAAGAAAATGGGATGCTCTCTCGTGACGTCACCAACAAAATCTTCATTCGCGACTCTCGGGAAATCCGATATTCAAAGACTCTTAGACATTCAGTTTGATTCACGTCATCCTCTTCGAAAGGATGAAGCTCCCACAGATATAAAAATATCCCCTCTACGAGAGGAAAGTTCTGTGAAGCCCTCTTTACAAGCAGTCGAAGAGGAAGGCGAAGGAGCTGAAGACAGTGACTCATCGTCCCCTAGCAACGAAAAAGAAAAAAGACGCGAGAAACCAAGTAAAAGGTCGAGATTCGAATGACACTTCGGTAACCCTTTAGAGCGTATTATTAAACTTTTTAGAATTTGTGTCGCATAGTTGAGGCACTTGACGCATTACATCATACAGAATCTTATTTGATCCATATAACGGAATTGTCTCTTTAACTAAAAGCTCTTCACCACAAGAAATTTTAAAATTAATAAAATTAGCATTTTTCTTCGTTTTTCCTTTTGTGCTTAAGGTTGGGGCTGATAATTTCAACTATCGAAGAAGGACAGCTCATCGCGGTCTGATGATATTTTTTCGGTTGTTTCACATGTATTACACTTTTCTTCAAAGTTTGTCAAATCAGAGGCAGCAAAGAAGACACCTCCTCGATAATACCATAGTCTAAATTGAAATATGGCATCAATATTTGCGAGAAAAAATGTGACTGCCTGCCGCCTTTTTGAAAGGAATCTCCGGTCAAAATACTTCAGCAGTAAACTATCGATTGAAGAAAGGAATGATGCAGTACGTCATGCGAATAAAGCTATGAAGGGATATACGCAAACTCGGATTCTTGCAAAGCAAGGAAAGTTGCCATCAAAAAATCGGCGCCAATCCGAAGAATACCAAAGTCAAAACGCTATACAGCTTAGTTTATTCATAAGTCTCGGGCTGGCGTTCATCATATCTCCTATATTGGGACGAAAGATCGCTCATGACGAAGAATTCCGCGAGAAGTGGGTGCCAGAGTGGTACGATTTCAGGATTAAGCCTCCCAAATCCGCCTGGACAAGGCAAGAACTGCATGACCAGATTGTTGACGTTGAGAGAGACATGAGAGAGAGAGCAATCAGAGGTGACTTTACACCGGAGAAATTGGAAGAATTAAAACAAACTCTACAGCCGCGTAGTGATCTATCAAGTGAAGATATCGCAATGGCAAAGAAGTATAACTGGGGAGCTATTCATCCAGGAGTTGATCCAGATGACTACGACGAAGATGAGGACGATGATTATGACTAAAATATGTAAAGATCTGACGTCAAGACCTTTTTTATGAATCCAATTTTTGAAATAGGAAATGCACAAATTCTCTTTAAATATTTCAAGTGCTTTCGTATGATTGGTTTTAATCCATTTGAATTCACTTTGAATTATTGCTAGTCGCGCCATAGACACGATTGATGCACTTCGAGGAATGATGTGCCATCTAAAATAGTTCTTCTCGTTGCTTGAAATGCATTATCAAAAGGAGAGGGACTCTTCATTCCGAGAACATTGATGACAGGTCTAAACTGTGAAACAAAATTCTCAATTCACTTGCTAAATCGCGAACCTATTCGTCATCTAAATCGTCGAGGCTGTCATCGTCACCTTCCAAAAATAATTCACTCTGGACTTTGGTTGCCACTTCATCGATCGCCTTATCTTTGTCAGCGTTGGTGTCTCCTGTTTCAGCCGAGCCGCCCTCTGATTCAATATTGAAAAGATCTTTTTTGTATTCGTAAAGAGCACGACCTGACAAAACCGCCAAACCTTTCCCACCTTTTTTCTTACGCATCTCTTGCTCAACCATTTTCTTCGCAATTGATTTCGAATAGCACTTTAGTAACCCATAAAAATACAAATTCAAACAGCAAACAATAGATGTCTATGCAAATCAATGCATCGTATGTGTCACTTACTCGAGATTGTTCCAATTTCCTCTTTCTTTTCTTTTCTTGCCATTCAGCAAAAGATTCCGGTGTAACTGGAGTACCTTTGCCGCTTTTCTTAAGTTCTGCTACTTTCTTTTGCCGCTCTGATTCGATTTTGTCTTCGAGCGTCGGGACGTAGTTCGGGTCTTCTTTTAGTCTTTCTTCCATTTCTTTAGCATCCATTTGGTACATCATTTTCATAGCTCGAGAGGTTCCTTTTTTCTTTCCATCGTCATCGGCGTCTCTTCCCTTGGCCTCAGCCTTTCCTGCTTTGAAATTCGTTTTCTTTTTGTTGAGTGCTCCCAATGCTTCATTGAAGAGAGCATTTGCCTCATCTTTCATTTGTTTCTTCCGCAATTTTTGTTCTTCCTTTTGCTTCCTTCTTCGTTCTTCTTCTTGCCGTTGCTTCCGGTCGCCGGTGTTATTGACACTGTTGGTTACGGATTTCACATAACTCTGAACTTTCTTAGATTTATTCTTATTTTTCAAGCCGAATGTCCTATCTAAAGTACAAAATTAAGCGAGGGATTGTAGAAAGTGGGTGCTAAGGAGTTGAAAGTCAAGGGCACGAGCCCCTCGGCCACAAACGTGGTGATGTTGCGGGGCCATGGAATCTGGACCCACTGTTGCTGCCGATTCCACGAGTCCACCAAGAGAAACTTACCTTCAATTTGCTGGGCCTTCTTCTTCTGGTCTGATTTCTTTGACGTCGCAGGTTGTTTGGTTTTCTTTCCTTTCGCCATTTTCAATGCTTGTGCTCCCTCAGGTTCTGCTGATATTCGTGCTTGCAACCGTCAATTGCTCGTGTTGTCGATTGATCTGTTCTACTGAGTCCTGATGAGATATTTGACTTGTGGATCTCTTCTAGAGATGTCCGTGTTGATCCTTCTTGGTAATATTGAGCAAAGATAATTCCTGTTTTACTTCTGTCTACTGGATTTGAGCAATATCAGTTCATCGTCATGCTAAACGTTTTTCGACAGAGTATGTAAAATCATTTTTATGGTTGTCGTTCATCGATAATGTTTTGAAACTAAGTGATGTATGATTCATACCTTCATATCGAAATTTCCATCTCCATATTAGCAATCTGATTTTGATCATTCGAAGAAAAATGCTTTTGTTGTGTCACAAAATCCACCAACAGAACCAATGATACCCATCACTCTGTGAATGCGGACTAGAAGCAATTCATAATTCCAATAAGAATCCCTTCAGTGATGTTTCTGTGATGGAAAATCTGCTTTGGACAGAAGATGAGGTGAAGGTTTCAGATGGATTTCTGTTCATCGTTCAACCCAAGGCATTTTCGTTGAATGAGAATCAACCACTCTTACTTGACACGACACTGAGGTTGCTTCGAGCATTGTATCCATCACTTACTATTGAGGAAATTCTCCTACGTTCAGGCTATGAATCAGAGGGAGAATCCGAGGATCATCACGATGAAACTGTGTCGACCAATGAAGATGTATACCCTGAAGAATCCAAGCCCATTTCGCTTGTCGAAGAAAATTACAAAATGTACCAAAAACTGTGCCTGGTGTCTGACTTGTCTAACCAAATCAATTTGGCGATGCAGGACATTCGTAATTTCAGGGCTAATACTTCGGATTTCAAGATAGGAAAAATAAATGAGAAAGACAGAGATGATCAAATAGAACAGAACTCAAAATCGAAAGTCTACAACGCTGTAAATAATGGCATTGACAGTCTAACACTTCAGGAAGAACCCATCATCATCAAGTTAATACAAACAATCAACTCGATTCGTGCACTATTTCCTCATTTATTACCAATTTTGAATCACAAAAGGCGGGATGACAAGAAATTAGTGATTGGAAAAACTCGTTACAAGACGAAAAGGAACGGGCCGATGTGCTGGTTACTCGGGATAGAAGCGTTCGGTTCATGTACGTTGAAACAAATGAATACCGCACAAGACGATGTCAAGGATATTTTAGAATCATTCATTGATATCGAAGTAGCTTTCAATATCTCTAAAGATCCAAACGGTAATCAATCGTTCTGGCCAGATTCATGGATTGAGCACCTACTGAAACGTAGCAATCCTACTCTACACTCCCCTGTCAAAATTCTAGCAGGCAAAAGCGGCATTAGTGAAAAAAATATTCGGCAAATAGCATGTGATTGTGACTATTTGCTTTCCCTTCGTGAAAGGGACTCTGACAAAGGGTTGGACCAACAATACAAAAGAGCTGTTAGAAAAGTACACCAACGGCTGTCGAATGTATTGGTATCAAGATTCCAAGGGGCTAGAGTAAGTGTTATCATATTGTTTTTCAATTTGTTTGTTTCGCCTGATTTGGCTACAGATCTCACGCAGCAATAACAAAAACGTCTTATATAGTTGAGCATTTACGGGAGTTGTTTATCAAATCTTTCTTTGGGGAAAGATTCTGATATTGACTTGTCATTATGGATTCCTGCAGCCGATAATCTTAAAAAAGGGTTTGAGGACGGTAGTATTGAAAGTAGACAGTACGAACAATCTATGAAGAAGTTGGTGTACCAAGTTTTTCGCAAGTTGAGCAACCTCAAGGCTGAATTTAGAGGTTTGACTCCGATCGCGAAGGCTAGGATTCCAGTTATCACCGGAACATACATTTACGCTGGAAATCCATATACAGAAGATGGGAGCATCAAGTAAGTCAAAATTGCTATCTATATTACTTGTGTCGAAATATTTGATTCTTAACCCTTATGAGTATGGTTGTTCTTTCTTCTACAACAGTTTCGACATTTGCTTCATGAATGATATTGCAGTTGCAAATTCAAATCTTCTTCGCGACTACTCTTTGGTGGATCATAGAGTCAGGTCGTTAATGATAGCCGTCAAGCAATGGACGAAGGAATATAAAATTAATTCTGCAAAAGAAAAATGTATCAGTTCGTACAGTTGGATGAATCTCGTTGTTTTTTATCTTCAATGCATAGGTTTTCTCCCGAACTTACAGTCGCCTGCGTTGATGAAAGCTGCTGGTCTTATGCCTGATAATGAAAGTAATTATTGGCATTGCGTTAATAACTTAAATACGTGCACGCTAAAATGGGACGAAGTCAGAAAGAGAGAGTTATGGGAAATACCTTCTGAATTAGACGATTTACCCTCAAGTCTTTTACTATATGGTTTTTTTGAATTTTATTCCTTGCGCTTTCCTTATGGAACGCATGCAGTTTCGATCAAGAGAGGCAATATCAGTTTATCAAAACTTTCAACGAGAAAAATAAATGCTTTCCTTTCGATTGAAGATCCGTTTGAGACTTACGACTCTCACTGTCCTCACGATCTCGGAACACCAGCCAATGCGTATGGGTCAACAAAAATAAGAAATTGTCTGCGTGATGCAGAAGAGCATCTTCGGATGGTTTTGTGCTCTACGAAAACTCACGAGGGAAGACTTTGGCCAGAACCACCATTTGTAGAGCCTGAACCATCAAGAAACAACGCACGAAAGTCGAGCTTTAAGCGCTTTGAACGACCTATATCTTTCGCCAATAACAACTGTGATTATATAAATGTCGCTCAAGATAGTCCTGCTACACACACAACGAAGAGTAACAAATCAAATCACAACAGACAAAAGCGTTACCAGCAGCCTCAAATGTCAAAGAGGCGTGGTATGCGCAAAGCACAAAATGAGAAGGACAAAGCCAAGAAGGTGTCGAACAGATGCTAAAACAAATTCCTCGAAAATTTCTATCTTTCTAGTTTAATTGTGCAATTCATAACATGATTCGGCAACCTCAATGACACATAGCCGAAAGATCCTTTTTAGTCTCATAGATGACCGGTCGTAGCCCAGATCTTGAATGGACTCACTCTTGGCTTCTGTCCGGACTAGAATAAAATTTGCTTCTACCCTCCATCACATGTAAGGCTGCAGCGAGCTACAGTATTGGTAGGATCCATCATGAGAGCTCGTTGTATATTATAAGGAGCTATAGATGCTTCTTGCGTTGCTCTTAGCCAACATTGCAAAGACAACGCTTCTGAAACAAGAGATGCATCTACGAAGGACAACGTTGTGCTATTATTTTGCGAGGATGCAACATACTCCTGTGATAATATGTTGGCTGCTCTTGTAGCTGCTCTTGTAGCTGATTCAATAGCATCTTTTTCAATAAACAGCTTTGCTAGCGATAACCAAAGATCACCGCGATTCGGCTCTAGCCATATTTCTCGTTGAAGATTTCTTTCTCTTGCACGCGTTTTAGGAGTAGAGAGGCTTGTCTTTCTTTCACCTAATAATGTTTTCGTAGACGTTATAATATTCTGACTTGGGGGATCATCAAACGCAGCACTGATGTCACTTGCTCGTGCTATATTCATATTTGTTGTATTTCTACCTTTTTCAACGATCTCATGTTTCCAACTTGTAGATGGTAGAAGGCTCTCGCCAAGTTCAATCGACATAATACCTTGCAAGATAGACGCTGTTCCAGTTTTTTGGTATGAAGCACCAATATACTCATTCATAAAACAAAAACTCTCTCTTCTTTTCTGAGCAAATATACGAGAAATCGGGAGTGCACTTGCCACCCGACCGGTCAAAGAAAGGCCGAGCCGAGCTTCGGGATGCCGCAGAACCTGTAAAGAAGCCCGATATGCATCAGCTGCCTGTATGATCAAATCCTCGGTCTTCTTTTCTTCGTCTTTTACTAGACACATTTCTGCCTCTCGTTCAAGTACAAAAGCGCGATTTAGCCACATCATTGGGGTATCAGCAACCTGTGTCAGAGCTTCCATTGTACTTTTTGACGCATCGAATGCAAGTTTTGACGTGTAAAGGAATCCAACATTGGCATAGGCATCAGCAAACGTATTGTCTATCTGAATGCAACGACAAAAAGCATGTTGGGCCAACAGGGGATCTATCTTCAAGACAGAACATCCAAGGCCACACCAAGAGGCTGCGTGGGTCGGGTTGTACTCGATGGCGTCACGAAATGCTTCTGCAGCAAGTTCATATTTATTGCTAATCTTTTCGGTATTGATCTGATATGAGGACATCAATTGAGCTTGCAAGAGTATGTTGTGTGCAATATCACACAAAATAGAACTTTTGATTGCTTTGCTTTCTTCATTCCCTTCGATGATAAAAGGAGCCTGTGCACTAAGTGATGACTTATATGCATTTTCAGCTTTCGCGACGAAATTTAGTTGATTTTGGAAGCAAACGTTCGAATCGTGGTTTTCACTTTCAGTTGTAGTAAATATATCTGGCGGAAATGATACCCCAAATGAGTATAAATCGCCGAGGAGTTTGAATTGACATGCTGAGGTCACCGAGGAATTCTCACAGCTGTCGATTGCATGTTGGATAGAAGTAAATGCTGCACCAGCCTTTCCGTCCATGAGATCTCTCTCTGCTATCGAAAACATTGCCAATGCGTGGCCGTATAACGCAACAGAATGGCTCCCACTTTCTCCCCTAGCGATCACTCTCGCAAACTTTTCTGCGGCTTCGTCAAACAATCCTAAATCTTGTTCAACCTGCGCACAGGATATAAGTGTGGTGGAACTAATAGAGTTCATATCCGTAGCTTCAATCGACGCATGAAATGCTCGAATGGAAGCAGTCATACGACCCAGTCTACGATAACAAAGACCAACTTCAGCTAGTGCAACAGATGCTTCACTCGCGTCTTCAGGTGATGACGGAATTTGGTAGAACAAACTAAAACTCTCCTTCTCTGGCATGGCAATATCTCGACATCGCAAGGCTCTAAGAAGGGCGACCACAGCTAAAGTATCGTTCCCATCACGGTATGCGATGTTTCGACCCACTGCATTCCATGCCCATCCGTTCAAATTGGAACTCTGATTTACTGCAGTACCTAAAATATCTTGACAATCTGAGGCCGAACACAGACGCAAGAAACCTCTTCCTGCAACTGGATTACAAGGGTCTAATTTGAGGCTCTTTCGAAAACACCCTTTTGCTCTATTCAAATCTCCTGCTATCTCATACCAAATACCTAAAAGAGCAAACGGATCTGATACTGATGGGTCTAATTTTGCTGCTTTCAGCAACTGAATTTGCGCTTCCTTCCTTCTATCTACATTATCTTCCTTGTCAATGTAAAATATGACGCGCAATAGGAATGCCCCCAACGATAAAGCTGCATTTGCATCTAGTGGTGAGTCATCAACTACTCTTTGGAGAAAGGAACGAGCTTCTTCGAAGCGACCTGAATGAAGATGAGAATCAGCGATTAATTGCCTCGTGACAGCCAATGCACGGGCTTTTGAAGCTACAAAAATCGTTTGAAGGTTCCAAATCCAAAGAGGGGGAATAGAAGGAGGTAAATTCAAATCATCCACCATTTGCAAGCATTTAATTGATTGTGATTTTTCGGCATTGTTGTAATCTTCAGACTCATGATTAAAGTTCTGCACTCGCGCCATCCCATTGTAGCAATGAGCTCGTAGAAGTATAGTAGAACAGGTGTCTATCGGCAATGCTTCATCCTGGAGCTTGTTCAACACGTCAGTGTAGTGGTCAAAGGCTTGTTGTACGAAACCCCCATTCAGGAACTCTGCATCGGCTCTCGCAAGCCGGAGTAAAATTCCCTCTATGAGTGTCAAAGGTCGAGAAAGGTCGGCCGTTGCGTCAGAAAGTAAGCGCCTCGCGTCACTTAGATTTGTGCAATTTGTCCACGGACGCTGGAACCATCCTGACCATGCTACCAAGCACTGTAAAAGTGCTAAAAAACCTCTTTTCTTTTGCTTTTTAGAATCGGAAATAGCTTCGCTTGAAATTCGATGTACGCTAGAATTGTCATTCTGGCAAAGAAAACACAATGCAGAAGCTCTTGCTTGTTGCAACTTTGATATATTCATTGATGCATCATTCTCTTTTAATGCGATAATAGGAGTCTCTACTTGTTGTTTTCGCAATTCGGCTGTTTCTTGCAATTTTATTAATGCTGATATCACATCAACAGCCAATTTTAGCTTTTCATGAGGAGGGTGAACAGTCATATTATTATCTCCATACACCATCCATAGAACATTGGGAAGCATTGTAACTGCAGTCTCTACAAGTTTTGTCATTTCGCATCGTGTATCCGTATCCATAATTTTACTCTTGTTTTCTTCCGAACTTCCACTTAACCAATTCATTACTAAAGCGACACGTGGTATTGATTGATCATCACCACTAAAAGAGGTCTCATAATGTGTAATTTGATTCTTTATTGCGTTCAGAATAGGAAGCATATATTGCAAAAGTTCTTTCCACGACCTGGGAGAAAAAGACTTTTTTCGATCACCAACTTCGGCCCTTTCTTTCATTCGAAAAATAGATTTATCGACCAATTGGAAGCAAAGCTTTAGATTATCAATATCACAAGAAAGATTGTCACTTTTTTCAGCACCATCAATAGAGGTTGTCGCTGATTTCCATGCGAATACCATCTTGTCACGCAGAGATATGATCTGTTCAAGAAGTATTTTGTCGCTGTTCTCGAAAGATGCTAATACCAGTGATGATCGGCACTGCTTCATACAATCAGCAAGACTAGTTAAATCCCGTTGATTCATTTTATATGCCTGGATTTTGACGGTGGCGTTTTCTTCTGCAAATATAGTTTCGACTTTGAGTGCCTGACAGAGTAATCCTGCTGGTATGTCTTTCCCGGTGACAGATTCGTATGCCTCCAAGACTAATTTGGCCTTTTCTATTGAGGTGATGGTTTGTTCTATTCTGTCTTGATCTGATACTAGATCTTGTGTGGATGACTCCCCAAAAAAATTCGCGACCCTGCCGCTGATCAATTTCTTTTGTTTTATTGGTACTACTGATGATATTTCGATCAATGATATTCGTTTCGGGTTTAGGTAAGATTGTGCGAGACGCAATTGTAGCTCCGATGCCCGTTTTGTGTTATTTTTTGATAGGGCGATACGAATAAGGTTTTCAATAGCAACTTGGGCTTCGAACGGAGGACAACTGTCGTTAGGATCACCGGACGATAATGAAATAGCTGACCAAGTGTCCCATAATTTTTTCCACATTTGTGGAGTGTCCGATTGGATCGAGGCTGCTGTATTATAGTATCCCAGCGCAACTTCCAGGATCCCTTTTGGGTAATTTTCGACGTCAATTTCAGAGTTGTTATGAAATTGTGGGGTCGGCGAAAGAAGTAAGAGCCAACGTTCGTCTTGCAGATCCTCCGCGCGTTGACGAGCTCCCGAGGACTTTTCGATGGGCACAAGTTCAAGAGTCTTCATGAAATCCAAACTCTTGGGTTTGTCCGCGGATTGGTCGACTTGTCGTGATACTGATGCCATTAGCTTGGTGTAAAAAGCTTCTGTTACGCGCCCTGCCAGTACATTAGCGCCTGCCAACAGTGCCTTAGGGAGCTTTGATGCCGAAGGTTGTTCAGCTAGCAAGGTTTTTCCCACGGAAGATTGTATGTGGCTCCATATTTTTTCATCATCCTTGACCAGAATCCCTCTCAAAAGCAGTTCGATTTTCAAAATACCGAGATATGCATCAGCCAAAGTGTTTGGGGACGTCGTTTCATCGAGGAAAACCTCTTTCAATGTCGAAAGATATGACTTTATTTCTTTCAGTGCCAAAGTACTCATGTTTTTCTACATTGACTGGAATGCAGCCAAAAGAAATGAAGTTTGCAATGCTTGTCTACTGCCTCAGAGAAAGATCCAGAAAGTAGAAAGCCTTGTATCAACAAAGAACTCGTTATTGTTTTCCATTTTAATGAAGCTGTCGGAAACATTTGAAAATGGACCCATCGCTTTGGCGGACGGATGACGCGCGGACGTTGCGGATGTCAAATCAAAAAAGATTCTGATGAGATATCTTCGCGGCTTCCAATCCTTACAACATAAACAACATCAAACGAAACATTTTTTATCGGTGTTATATCTAATATCCACACCATGAAATTGAACCCCGTCGTCATTATATGCCCCGGTAACGGCTGCTCTAATATACGGCAAAGCAATTGGTACGGTAAACTCTTCAACGAATTGAACAAGAGAGACGTAAAATGCATTTGCGAGAACTTTCCCGACCCGCTGCATGCCCGCCGTGATCAGTGGGTACCACACATGAGAAGTTTAGCGGAAAGACATGGGCCAGGATCTTCCGACAACGTTGTCCTAGTCGGTCATTCTAGCGGAGCACAAGCCTCGTTGCGATACGCAGAGTTGTATCCACTACACGCGTGCGTCTTGGTATCGGCGACGTATAGTGATCTTGGCGACGCTCACGAACGCGCCTCTGGATACTACCCACAACGGCAACCGGGTGGTGGATCTAAGGAAACGAATCCCTACGAATTCTCTAAAATGAAATCAAACTGTAAAACATGGCATCAATTTCATTCTGATGATGATCCTTTCATACCGGTACGCGAAGCACAAGCAATCCAAAAAGGATTGGACCTCACGGATACTTTTTACATGCTACCAGGTCGTTCGCACTTCTTCGAGTTCCAGGAAGAGATATTAGACTGTGTACTATCGGTTTTGTGAATTCACGGGTCAAAATTTTCTATTTAGAATCTTCTAAATTCAAGCATAAAGATTTATTCGTTCTTCAGAGCTATATCGTCGTTCACGAATCTGTTCTCAAATTCTCCATCGGCGTCGAATCTGCACTCATTTCTCTTTCCCATCAAGTCATAACGATTGTCTGCGACACCATCGTAAATTATATCTCGTAGGAACTTTGGGACTAAAACACGTCCCACAACTGCCGCAGGTTTCAGTGGAAGAAGTGACAAGGGTGTCAATTCTTCAGTAATTTTCAAAACTGCATCCGACTTGACGAATGCCCCGTCTTCCGTCACTAGAACTATGGAGCTAATATCGTCTGCTCTCTTTCCATTCGCTTGAAGCAAAGCTCGACCGACATTTGACTGTAGCGCGGAAAATCGAAGCTTTCCTTCGGGATCCCAGTCTAAAGCGAGATTCACAGCGTTGTTGCATAAATTACAAACTGCATATGCAAATTCATTAATGCGAATTCATTAACACATCGGTTAGTACATCTGCCATATAGATACAAAGGGTGTAAATATAGCAGAACACACTCACGTACCACCATCGAAAAGTATAACGGGACGCCGATCACTATCAAACACTTTTGACGACACAACATTAGGATCTAGCAGAGAACTTTTGCCTTCAATGTTTGCGGATGTCGACATTAAAACTACGTTTGTGCCAACATGCCGTTGTGTTCGTGCATAATATTGCGATGGAGCAGTAAGAGCAGAGCAGCCTCTAGCGATCATTGCAATCATATTGATGAGCACGATGCGTCTAAAATTGAATCCTGCAGTGGAAGCCATAGTTAAAACTAGTTTCGGTGAGAAGAAGAGATAGTTCTCCTGATGAGTTCCGAGCCCATAAAGGAAGTGAATTCAATGCGACTTCGTTACTTTTCTTGGATTCGTTTTGTTGTAGTGTATGAAAGAAATACGAATTGAGACGCGACTGACTCAACGAAGTTCATTTTTTTTGCTCGAGTCTTGCGAGTGGAGTCGCTTGCGCGTGGAATATGGTCACAGCGCCCCGCGTGCTCGCGGTCGTGCTCGCGTGGCACGGCGCGCACGCGCTGAGCACGCACCTCGACCGAGCCGCGCTCTCGCGGCGGCAATGGATCTGCGCGGCGGGCACGGCCGCGGCCGCGCCGGCGGCGGTCGACGGCGCGCCGCGCGACCTC
>Ga0115013_10000767_pt1 | contig 19048 bp, 21 predicted proteins | sample SouAtlMetagenome_2_FD_88686 | JGI IMG/M metagenome (GOLD analysis project Ga0115013, IMG submission 88686) | Marine eukaryotic phytoplankton communities from Atlantic Ocean - South Atlantic ANT15 Metagenome | ecosystem: Environmental > Aquatic > Marine > Oceanic | place: South Atlantic Ocean...
GAGTGCCATATCGATGGAAATGTCATCGGATGTATTAGCAGTGGGAACCACAGGTAAAGTACAATTGTATCTATTTGCCAATGGTGGTACTTCCTATGATGAATATAAAGCCATTGATGGATTGGCATCGAAAAATTTTGGTAAGAAATTGGCTCTTAAACATGATGATTTAGCAGTAGCGGATGATGATAATATTTATCTATTTAAAGAAATAACACCTACAAAATGTAGACAAAATCAAAAATTAGTGAATGGTGAATGTGTCGCCTGTGAGGGAACAGAATCGAGTGCATTGGATACCACTTCTTCCACCTGTACTCCATTATCATGCGCGGCTAACCAATATATATTAAATGGTGCATGTACAGCATGCTCGAGTGGTTATACATCCGCTGGTGGGTCCGTCACTGAATGTAGTTGTTTCTCTGGTTTATTTATTGATGCCAATGGTGACTGTACAGTCTGTCCAGCTGGTAGTACGTCAACAGTAAAAGGATCCACCGAATGTACATGTTTAGGAGCGGGTAAGACATGGGATCCTGCCACTGAAGCATGTATAGGTATTAAATGTGCGGCAGATGAACATGTCCAGTATAACACATGCGTGGCATGTGCGGTAGGTACAACAAATGAAGCAGAGGATGATTCAAGTGGTGCAAACACCGATTGTGATGTCACGGTGTGTGCAGAAAACGAACATCGGGTTAGTCATGTATGTACTCCATGTCCAGTAGGTGGAAGTCGTGCTGCTGGTGATTTGGCTACAGAGGTAGCAGACACGGCATGTACCCCAGATCATACATGTACTGTGAACCAGTTTTATCTTTCAGACCCTCCATTAATAACAAGAACTTCAGGGTCTCCATCTACATTGACACAAACCGAATGTGAAGCACTGCCGGGATTCGGTGTAACAAATGCATTTAATCAATTTGGTGACCATCCTGAAGGTTGTATTGAAGTAGAATTCCCAGTAGGTACATTTACAATAAATTATAACACAGACACTGGTAAAAATTGTGATGTTTTAAATAACGCAAAATGCTTAGATGGAATAGGACCTAATTGTAATGATTGTCCAGCAGGGTCCAACAAATCACCAGCGGTAGATTCCATGGGTGGAGATAGTACATGTGATGCTATTTTATGTGCTGAAAATGAGCATGTAGCGAGTAACGTATGTACTGCATGTCCAGCCGGATCAGAAAGAGCAGCCGGTGATGATGCTACTGGAGCGGATACACAATGTAATTGTAAAGTCGGGTATGAAGGCGATGGTACCACGTGCACAGAGTGTGGCACCAATCAGGAATCTGCCGGTTCGGGTGATACATGCAAGTGTTCTGCCGGCACCGAAGGCGATGGGACTGATTGTCAGTCTTGTCCAGCCAATTCCAATGCCATTGCAGGTCTTATTAAAAATGTATGTGTAAAGAATGAAGCTGCTATTTGGTATGATGACCCAGCTTCTCCTAGTGTTGCCGAAGCCGGAGCTTGTGATGCTTCATTGGACTGTACAAGTAAAGCGGGTGATCCTAGCACATGTATTCAGCCATATGAAGATGGTGGTGTCTTACAAATAACCACTCCATGTTGTAAGATCGAAAAGCCACAGAAATGTACATGTGATGAAAATTTCAGAGTTGCTAGTGGTGTATGTACCGCATGTATTGGAGGTAAAACCAGACCAGCAGGTGATGATCCTGACGGTGTAAATACGTATTGTAGTACCGAAGGTATTGGTTTAGCATTTGGTAATAGTGGAAGCGATCATTATACCTATCTGGGAGATAATGATACAATGATTGAGTTAAAGGTAGGTCAAAAATATTCATTCTTAAGAGATACACCCGGTCACCCATTGCGTATCGTATCGGAAGAAGACTGTGCGGGAAAAGATTGTGACACTGGGACTTATTCCTCTTTACCTACAAGTAGTGTAAGTAATGTAGATGCGGAACAAGGTGTTGCCAATATTGTATGGAGACCGAAACGTGCTGGTACGTATTTCTATGTATGTACCGCCCATCCAGAAATGGTGGGTAGAATAACAGTGACATGGGATACATGTAATTTCCCACTTAAAGGGGCATTTTCATTGACTCAATCATGTAAAATTACAACTGATATCACATTAAATGGTGACATGGCAATTAATTTACCTAGTGCGCGCTTACGATCTACCGATGAGAAGCCATTGCTATCATATGAAGCCACTGGCGCTATGTCCATTGATGGTGGTTCATATAAATTCGAGATGCACAATGTTGAGGTTCAACCTCCAGAGTCCAGTGACGCATTAATAAAGGGATCTGGTGATATTGTTTTGAATAACGTGGATATTAAAGAGAGTGGTGAATGGAGAGACTCTGATAGAGATGGTGTATTTACAAGTGATGGAGGTAAAATTGTTGCCCAGAATATGGCGATACATAATGTTGCAGGATTATCCTTTAAAGCTACCAATGGTGGTGATGTTTCGCTAGCGGATGTAACTATTTCAGGGTCATACACTGGAAACAGTGACAGCTATCAATCTAATTATGATTTTAGTGAAGCAGTTATTGGTGTAAAGGGAGGTGCAATAACTATGCGTAATGTTCAAATGACAGGTGGTTGGAAATTAGCTCAGATGGAGGATGCCACTAGTTTATTTGAAGCGGTTACAATGGATGGTAATAAGGGCATTACAGGTAAAAATACTGCCATTCAAATGGAACGGTCTATTATTAAAAATTTAGATGGTGATTATGCTATTGATTTGGACAATAGTGGACAAGATAATAAAGATAAAGAATTGTTTATTAGCAATAGTACGATTAAAGATAATAGAGGGGATACAAATGGTCCGATTAGTGTAAAGGTTCATAGTACCACTTCATACCGATCAAAAATTAAATTGATTGAAGTAGATTTTAGCGGAAACAAAAAGGCAGATAACACTGCTAGGGATATTTATAGTAATAATGCAGCGTCTTTGTATGTGGTAGATCCTGTATCTGACCCAACAATATCTGGACCATCATTAAAGGAAGAGTGTTACGACCATCAATGTGCTCATAAGCCATTGGCGTCTACATGTAAAGTAGAAGCTGGTAAAGGTACGAAATGTAGCTGTGAAGTTGGTGTAGCCACATACAATAGTGGAACCATGAGTTTCGAACGTCAGACCCACTTGAAGGAGGTGTTAGCAACATTATTTGCTACTGCTGATGTGGGCGATCGTATTGTGAAATTGGTAGATAGGCAGAGTCGTTATACTCCAGCTAGTGCTACACCAGAGGAAGCTAAATCCAATCTCATTTTGACCAAACCTACTAATACCGATGGTAAATTTGTTAGTGAGAAAACGATATTGATGAAACCATCCACGGGTCAATTGTGTACTTCTTTCCGTACATGGTTGTGTAATGAATTGACTATGTGTCATTACTCTAATGGAACAATTACTGCGGAATGTGATAATGTGAAAATTTTAACACCATCATCCAATGCTGCCACCAGACGTTTACGTAGTATCCATAAATGGAAAGTATTAAAGGCGGTGCATCCAGATGATCCTAATTGTGCGGGTACTATTACTAACTTAAAACAACAATGTACTGCAACTGTAAATGGTAATGCAGAGTCTTATGAGAGATGTGTTCGTGGTGCACATTTTGTATTTAATGATTGTAAATGTCAGGATGGTACAGTGCCAAATTCTGGTCTCACCGCATGTGTGAATCCGAATGATGCATGTAGACAAAATGAGCGTGTATTTCAAGGAAGATGTGTAGCATGTCCAGCAGGTACATCAAATATCGCTGGTGATGTCAGAACAGGTAGTAATACTATGTGTGATGATGTAGTATGTGCTACCAATGAATATGCGGATGGTTCAGGTTTATGTAAGCCATGTGCAGCAGGTACATATAATATTGCGGGGGATATTGCATTTAATAAAGGAACGGGTGCAAAAATTACTTCTTCTTGTTGTCCTTCAGAGGAGTATGAAACTGCATATACACCATCGGATGGTACCAGAACATGTGCAGCGTGTAGTGGTATTAAAACTGCTTACACAGATACATTAAAGTGTTGTTCTGGACAGAAATTAGGAGATGCAACTTATGCTTTCCAGTGCCCCAGAATTATGGAGTATTGGAGGAATGTGTGTTCTCAGGCAGATAATACATGCCCTGCTAGAAATTATTAAAATAAATTATTTATAGAATGTAGTATTTTTATATTGTTTGGAAATATTTCTCATCGTCTCTCCATGTGAACTCCCTTTATTCTTATGATAATGTTGCGATACAAATTTTGGAAATGATCCTGATGCGCTTACCCCACTTGTTGTTCTTCCACTTTTCTGTGCTTCGTATGAGTTAATTGTTTTCATTTGAGCTTGACTCACTGCTTGATTTACTTGATCCATTTGTATGTAATTCATCCGTATTTATACAATGCTTTTTTACAAATCTATATACATCCAGAGGTTTCATATGATTGATATCATCCTCGCACTCCATGCCAATTTCTCTTAAACTATACATAACGACTTGAGAACAGAAATATTTTTCCGGGGTTTCAGGTGTTGATCGTAAGGTAACTGGTGCTAGGGTCAATACAGCTCTCATGTAGTCATATGACTTTCCTAATTGAAGTAAGTAAAATGAAGTGATTTTGTTTATTTTGTCTAGGTCACATTCAATACTTAAGGTGTCATATACAGGTTGTTCCGGGGGGCGGAAGTATGGGTCATCAATCATATCGGATAAGTATCTACAAGATAATGTTTCACCCCAATTGATAAAGAAACAAACTATGATTTTACCATTTTGGTGACGCAATCGATTAATGAGTTCTTGTATCATTTGAGGGTTATATGATTGGTCAATAGTACTAACTAACATTTGTCGGAACAACTCGGCAGTTGTGTGGAATGACAATTCTACGTGACAATATTTGCATGGAATTCGATTTAGTAAATTATCATAGGGTCCAATGGGTTTTGCGAAGCTGATATCAATCTGCATTTATTGAAAAAAATATGGACTATATATATGTTTATATTTTACATTAGAATGCCTCGTCGAAGACTATCTAGCGACGGTCTAGGACTATTTAATGTTGCAATGCACATGGCACCTCGTAGGTCCAAAATAAAACAGTTATTATCGTGTTTCTTCCGCACAGATTACGACGACAAACTAGAAGCGATGGTTGATCAATGTAGAGTAGCATCAAAACAATTGTACTCCTATCAGGCAGACCCGTTATTAAAGAAAAAGATTAAAAAATATATTGACAACTCTATCTTTAATATTATTTATGCGGTTTTATCGAAGGATAAAAATTATGCAAATCGATTCGAGATAAAACAAAATTATCGTTACTTTAAAGATGTTATGGAAAAGGCACACGATACAGGTGATCAAAACACAGTGGTTATGTTGAAATCAGCATTGGACCATTACGCATTGAAACAAATGAAAATAAAACCACGTAAAAAGGACATTGAAATGGAGGATCTCATAGAGAATGAGTATGGTACATGGACAAATTGTTACAAACACCATTTACACGATGTGATGGACAAAGACGGGTTTGATGAAAATATTATCCCTAGTATGATGGTATTACAAATGCATGTTGATAGATGTAAAGCATACAGTAAAGCATTTGATGCATTTTCAAAAACGAAGATGAGATACACCCCAGACTGTATACAAGGAAAGATGGGATTGTATGCGTTACACCATATTGTTGAGAAGTACAATAAAGAGTTTCCGTTATACAATGAACCGAAGACTAAATCGTCATCGGAACTTATAGAGATGGCACAAAATGCAAATTAAAATTTATATTTTCTTATAATATAATCCCATTCTCTTACCTCACTATTATTATGTACACTTTCCTGATGTTTCCAATAGTCTTCCTCTGTAAAACCTACAAACTTTTTACATGCCATACACCAATACCGGATAGTACCCGGGATTTTTAATCCTTTACCTACACCACATCCATCGTAGTTTTTCATGGCACCAATAGGAATACACTGTTTTAATTTCCCTTTTTCACGAATGTCTTTTTCCCATCTTATATCTAATATCCTGTTTATAGCAGCTTCCATTCTTTCCTTCGAATTGATCCTATTAATAAAGGTCTGTATTTCTTCGCCTTTAAAATGTCTCTCTAGGGGTATAAGGACACTGTACACATAAGATTGTAATACTACTCTACTCGTGTGAAATTTGTATACGTATTTTATTAACGCCGACCATATAGCATGCATAAAATCTAATTTATGTACTATTAGATACGTTGGCGCCTTAATCATATCTAATATACCCTGAACTCTTGTACCTACAATAGATTCCCATTTACGTATGTCGGTCATTTACTAATATTTTTTACTATATTAATACTGATATTATTTATAAAGATGGCTGATGGTCTAGATAAAGTTGTTACTGTGAAGAATGGAAAATATTCTTTAACAGGTCCCAAAATATACTTATGGAGTAAACCACAATCACGTGAAGCAGAAAAACCATGTCCAACAGGACAAAAAAATAAATGGGTATGTCCCAATGTTATGGCTGTGCGAAAAATGGTTAAAACTAAGGCAGAAGTCACAGCTATGAAAACTAAAGCAGAAGGAAATAAAAAAACCGCTGAAGATAATATAAAGAATGGAACTGGAGATAAAAAAAAGCAAAATGCTGCTCTCAAAAAATATACTGGTAGAATTGCATACATTAAGAAAATATTAAAGGTATATCCAATACCCAAAAAAGATGATGAATTATTACCATGGTTAAGGAATAGAAAAATAGTAGTAAAACATAAAGATTTAGGTAAAGTAACGGAGAAATTGATTCAAACGAAGGATGCACAACCGTATCAATTTAAATTTTAATTATTTTTTATTATTTTTATTCATATTGTTTATTGCTCTCAATTTATGCATTTGTGATCTTAATTTTTTTACACCATTACCACGTCCACGTTTATGTTGTCTCAACTCCTTTAACATATTTAATGAATTCTTTTTATGTAGATCCTTTACCTTCATCACTCTAGGTGGTATTGGTGGTACTGGTGGAGGTGCCGACGGTGTGATCTCTTCAATCACCATTTTTTTCGCTGGTCGTTTCTTATGCATTTTCACTTTAATATCCGCTGTATTTGCTGCCCATGAGTTCCTGTTCTTCGGAGGTTCTGGTGATACCGACTTAATACTTTTTCTTTTCTTTTTCTTCGGTTTATGCATTTTATTGCACTTGTATGCACCACCTACCACCATTAGTAATCCGATTACCGCAAAACCAATACTTAATCCATGATGTACAGAATGGTCTTCTTGTTCTATACTACTTAAGTTTTCACTTCTTGTTGTAAATGCCACGGAATAGTTTGTCCCGATCGATGCATTTGTCAGGTTGCTCATATTTACGTGATATGATTGGTTCATTAGTATTGATTCATTTAACCTTGTTGTATTTGTTAAATTTACAATGGTTGTGCTCCCTCGTAGAAGTGGATGTTCAGACTGGTTATGCTGTTGGTATGGTATTTCTTCTTGTGGGGAATCTGTCGTTGTCACGCCCATGGATGTTGCCGTTGTTGTTGCCATTGTATATCCTTCTGTATGTGTTATATTTTTATAACTCTCATTTATCACAGGATTCGTCTCTTGAAACACTTGTTTTACATCTTTTTGATTACATAGTATGAGTGATTGTTGGGTTGTATTATACAGGGTGTTGCAATTCGATGTATAATTGCCACACGCGAGTAAATAATAACTTAGTGCTGTTAAAATTAACTGACAAGTCATTTTTGATTATTAAAAAATTTCTATGGAATAAATATTTTACCGTACCTTGTCCCTAAAAATGAGTATATAAGGTACATTATGATATTATAACACAATGTCAAATACAATAAATATTGGACAAGGGTCGTCCAAATTCTATTGTAATTTAATTAGGGCATATTTAAAGAATCATGAAAAAGTATCTGTATTGGCAGGTGGATTAAGAATGAATTTAGGCGTATGGGTATGTTATTTTATTCAACAAGAATTTTTGGTAGATCATATAAATGTTCATTTTATTGAAGATATTAAAACACACACTATATTTTCATTCTACGTACACAGAAAAGATCCCGTGTGTCGTTTGCAAAATGTTTGTGAAACGAAAAGTATTATTAAAGTTCCGAAGAATACCCCAATGCGTGAATTAAAATCATATTTAACAATGTCGAATGATGTTGAGATAGCAGCAGCAGGTAGTATGTGTTATAAAGCATTGTTTCTTACATCATTTGCGTATAAATTACGTTTTAGACTCCAATATATAGACATATTTTTGACAGATTTAGATGGAAAAGTTGGAATAAAAATCGGACTATATAAAGACATTGTGTACAATACAAATGAAGAAATACCAACGTTGTAATCACTGTGGGGGGAAATACTCCTATCTAATGTCATACAGAGGCGGATTAATCTGTCATTGGTGTTATAAGAACAGAAAATAAGTCCAAAATATTAGTATGAAATGTAACAACTCTAGTTAGTTTTCTATCGGTTTCAATTTGATATAGAGCTTCTTGTTTGTCCACCCTTCCATATATATTAATATGAATCGGTAAATGTGGCATGAGTGTTTCTACCCAATTTAAAAATGTATCTAATTCTTTATAATTTATATTTGCAATGATGTAATTTAAATTATATGATTTCAATGTAAAATCCATCCCTGATACTATTCCTCCAAATCCAGTGTAATTTATTTTTATATCTTTATAATAAAAATAGTCTATAATACCATTAGATGGGTTGGTTAACCCCTTTATCTTCTTATTAGAAACATACAAATATTTCATTCTATAAATATTGCACATTATATTAATACTATGAATGACTATAAGGGACCGAAAATTGTAGATCCTAATAACATAAAGTATATCACAGAGCCTAAATTTAAATTTACTATTTTAGAGAACCCTGAATATGTAGCAGATCTATCCGGGGATAGAATATACTATAAAGTATCTGAAAAAGAATATATTTATGGTCCATTGTTTTATGATCATATAGTAAGTAAAAAATATAAATGGTTTCAATTGTTTCCACCCGTTGTAAAACCAGAACCCAACTTTAGAGGGTGGTCAATAAAAAATGAAACTGAGACTCCAGATACCCCAATTACGAAAGACTTTAATATTAATATATTTTTCCCGGCGAATGGCTTTAGGGAAACTACTAAAAAGATTTACAATGTGACGGGTATGATTATTAAAGGTGAATTAAAAACCATAAATGTTAAACCTAAAGTTACTGATGCTATGAAAAAAAAAATTGGAGATGAGATGTTAAAACATTATAATAATTCTAAGTATATAATGTAGTATATCATACTCTAAATGTGGAAACCTACACGCACTGCTCATGGAATGTATGAATTCAAACATGAAAAAAATGGATTAACCCTCTTACTTGTACCAAAACCGGGTCTAAAAGTGACCACTGCCAATATCACTTATCACGTGGGGTCTCGAAATGAAGGGTTAGGAGTAACTGGTTCTACACACTATCTGGAGCACGGGATGTTTAAGGGTAGTAAACACTTTAACAAAAAGCTGAAAAACGGTATGTGGAAACTAGAGGAACTGGGAGCTTATATGAATGCAACCACATATACCGATCGTACGAACTATTTTTCTGTAATTGACACCGATATGTTATGTGCAGTTATACCCAGAGAAGGAGATCGTATGGAACAACCACTGCTCGACCCTATAGAGCTGAAGCATGAGATGACCGTTGTACGTAATGAATATGAGAGAGGAGAGAACAACGACTTCGAGATACTTCAGAAACGAGTAGTAGCTCAAGCATTTATGGCGCATCCATATCATCACTCTACGATAGGATGGAAATCTGATATAGAGAATGTAACAAGTGAAGCTTTACGTAAATTTCATGATACATTTTATCGTCCGGACAACGCCACTTACAGTTTTGTGGGTAATTTTGACTCACAAGAAGTTATGGATATGGTAGATGAATCATTTGGTAAGATTAAAAACCCAGAGTTTCCTGTACCTGCTATGTATACAGTGGAACCACCTCAATTGGGACAGAGACGTGTTACCGTTCATCATCCTACAAATTGTGCATTGATGTGCATGGCATTTAAGGCGCCAAACGGTCTACATAAAGATGCTATTACCTTAAAGGCATTGTCACATATTATATCGAATGGTCCACAGTCATTGGCTACGCCATTCAAGGAGAATACTTCGAACAAATTACATGACGTCATGGCATCATGGCAGAGGATGAAGGATCCGTACTTATTTAGTATTTGGGCGACTACCAACATAGGAACACAAGAGGCATTGGAAGAAGCAGAGAAAATAGTGCTGGAGATAGTGGATTTATGTAAGACAAAGAATATGGTAGAACCATTAAAGCGCGCGAAGCAATATATTCGCAATAGTTGGACCAATAAGATGGTAGGGACTCGTGCTGTAGCAGCTGAAATAAATGAAGCAATCGCTAGGGGGGACGCATTTGATGTTCACCGTAGAGAAGAAATATTAGATAGTATAACCGCGGAGGATGTTCAATCATGTGCCAACAAGTATTTTGATTTGAAGCAATCTACCGTGGGCTGGTTATTAAATGGCAAACCATCTAAAGCTATAGCCACCGATTATTATGACCAGTTGACAACTCAGAAATTTAATACTTCAGATATTCCATCGTATACAACTACAGACGGTTCAGTTGAATTTAAAGACACTCCACAAATGCAATACGATAGTTTAAAGAGTGATATCAATGTATCTCTTCAGATGCCAGACACTTCGGCGAAAGGTTACGTTACGAGAAAAATATTGTCTGAAATTATTACCCGCGGGTTTAAAGTTTCAAGTAGAGAATGTACTAAGAAGGATTTATATGAGTATATGAGTCAGAAAAATATTAAGCGCCAGATTATTAATGGATTAGACGCATTACATATTCAAGCCAGTATACCATCAAATGAAAAAACGGTGAAAACCGCATTGGGTCTCATTAGTCATGAGATCACAAATCCTATCATGAATGCTAAAGACTTTAATTACTTGAAGACTAAATGGTGCGCCGAATTGCGTGGCTCTCGTAATAATGTGAAGACCCAATCAAAAGTACAATTTAGTCAATGTTTATTCAAGGAAGGTGATGCCAATTATAAATATAGTGTTGATCAAATTGTACCAGCTTTACTTAACTTAAAGTACAATGACATTGTAGATGCCCATAACGAACTTACCCATGCGCCTCGTGTAGTGACTCTGGTATCTAAAGATAAAATATCACACACATTCGTAAAGAATAAGGGAGAATATATTATAAGTAAAGATTACATCCCATCTGTTCGTGCAAAACCATTTAGTAATAATTTACAAATACCGGGTAAAACGTCAGTTATGTTAAAGTACGGTATGGTATGCCAGCATTCAGATCCTCTAGAATTAGCGGTAGGAGTATTAGGCAATGGATTTAGTGGTCGTTTAATGAAAATTGTACGGGATCAAAAAGGTTTGACTTATGGGGTTAACGCTAGAGTACGACCACGTAAGGGTTGTTATGTATTTGAAGTGACAGGTACCTTCTCTCCTAAATTACTTCAGAAGGGTATTGAAGCTACTGAAGAAGTGATTAAACAATGGATGGCAGATGAATTAACAATGGAAGAAGTAAATGTTCAGAGAAATGAAAAATTATATTCACGTAATGTTCAATTTGACTCTCCGGGTGCACTTTCCAATGCAATTCATTTTAATAAATTACAGTATGGTAATACAGAGCGTTTGAACAATTTCCACAATAGATTAAATGCGGTAACAGTACAACAGGTAAACGAGGCTAAGAAACAAATTACATTTGATAAATTGGCTGTGGTTAAAGTGGGTACGTTTTAATAATAATAGTATAAATATAAAATTAATTATAGTAAATGATACACTATGCTACATTTGTCTTTTCTATTCTTATGATGATAGACTACTTAGTATATAACACCACAGATCTAGTGTGGTTAGGCATTGTATTTTCTTGTTTCCCTATAGCGTATACACTACTAGAGTATATACTAAACAAGAATACTAGCTCTTTTTGTATAATAACGCCTGTGGCTGTTATATTGTCTACTATTCTAGATTTTAGTAATGATATTGAACGTAATAATGTTATTGTGATGTCTATTATAGTAGTGGCTTCGACACTAGAGTTTATGTTCTACATCACTGTATTTTCCCAGATGGGAGATTGTACGGAAGAATTCAAAAAGAATGCTCAAACGTCCATCCTACTAGACTCGTCTATAATATTTATCACCGTATCGTCTATGTTACAATACTTTACTACTCCAGAAGTGGTTATAATCTATGCTGCTATAGTTTTAGGCGGGTTATGTATAGGTGGTGGTATTCTATTGTACCCAACCATAAGTAATTTGATTACATCGCGTTCATACGAGTTAACTAATAATGATGAACAAGAAATTGAATTAGGTATAAATGACAGTGAGATTTAATTAAATGAACGAGGACGAAGAAATTGTCTGGGTAAATTTAAAAATATTGGCTCAATTGAAGCCGTTCGAAAAATTGGGAACACGAAGAACTCATTTTGAAATCAATCCATCAACTACCATACCTGAAGCTATCTATCGCTGGTGGAATGGAGCAAATAGAGAGTCGGATTTCAATAGAATTAAAGATTTGTACAAAGAAGCAGAGAAAATAAAGGAGAAAGAAAAGGAACGAATGATTGAACATATAAAGGGCTCAGTGAAGGGGTTACAAGCCCTACAGAAAACCTATGAGAATGATATAACTATGAAGGCTAGGATAGATTGTTTAATAGATGATGTAAATAAAATTTTAACGTAATGGTAATGTTTTTGCCAATGGGTATAATCTCTGAAACTCTTCCAAAAATGACATTGCTATGTCCTTGTCCTCTATAATCATTAAATTTTCTATATTCGTTTTTGCACTCTCTGTTAAATTAAATGACCCTGTAGATACCCATATAGGCATTTGATCTTTATCCAGACCTACTAGAAACTTATGATGCATAAGTGAAGCAGATCGTCCACGTCCACTACCCAGTAATCTTACAGTTGGTACACCATCTGCTTTTGGTAATGTCTTATATTTTGCCTTAGAATGTTTCGTTCTCGCCACTTTATCACGAGTACAAATCATGGATACTCCTCTCAGATGATTAGACATACATTCTATAAGTTTTGTGTTAGTAAACCATGCCGCACAACCCATAATGTATTTTGTATCCGCTTTTTTTATGCGACCAATAAGTGTCTTTAAAATAATTTCAGTATCGAAAATAAGTTTTATATTGTTATGATGATGAACATTTCTCCTCTTAGAGTTTGATGCTAGTTTATTTAAATTTACAACTTTAGGCATATTTATAAAAAAGAATTAATTACTTATATACTCAATTATTATCAGGCGAAACTCTCTCTCGTCTCCTACGCTTAGGTTTCTGCAACTTAAATCTCTCTTTACTCTCCGCATACGCTTCACGGTAAGATTCTAATATACTAGAGTCTTCTAAGAATTCTTCTAAATTTTTTTCTGTGAATGAACATTTGGTGACTTCTTCCCTAGAGAATTCGTACCCACCAACATCTAATGATGTTAATTCCTGTTCTAACATGTACTGCTTAATACAATCTGTATTAGCTTTTTGTTCTTTTCTTAATTGTTTTAATTTTGCTTGTTGTTCTAATATTTCTGGTTGTAGTGCTAAAAAATCATCGCACGCTTTTTTGTAGACAAATTTACTGACTTTCAATGACATTTTATATTATATATCGAATATATATACTCACGAACCGAAAAATCAACATGTATTTGTTAAATATGTATTTTGCCATAACACGGCTAAGAATACTAAGAAGGCAGCTATACCTACGTAGTCAACATCGACTACTTCATGAGTTTCGGGTTCATTCGTTTCTTCTTTCATTTACTAATATATATATAGGATATATATACCAATAAATGCCCAGAGTAATACAGTGTCTGAATTGTAAGATATACTTAATGAAACCACAAATGGTTGTCCACGTTAAAACTTGTAAATCGCGCGGAGCTGTTCTTCAGACATCTTCCCATGAAGAGAATCAAACACCACCTCCGGGTTCCCAGCAGCGATAAATTCCTCTCGAAGAGACATTTTTTGCTTTTTACGAGATGCACCATCTTCGGTAATTAAAACATGCTGCTTACGTTTTTTAGGAGTAGACTCTTTAAAGTCCACTGGAGGCTTGTAACTCATGATTTCAGAGTCACTGTCATCCTCTGATGAATCATCGCGATCTTCCACAAGATCAAACCATGTTTTCAAGTCCTCTTCACTGGCTTCTTTAAATTTTTTGAATATTGCATGACGATCGTCTTCAATTTCCAATAGTTTAGCAATTAATGCACAACGCTCAGTGATCAACCCGTCCAATACTTCACATGAACGAGAAGAATTGCATGAATTGCAATTTGGACGATAACGAAAGTGGCTTCGTCTATTCTCTTCTCTGTATTCCTTAGAAAATAATACATTGTATTTTTTCCACAACGAAGCACGTAAATCTTCCCAATTTTTTTCGCGTTTCTTGTTGATAGCACGCAATTGAGCTTTATCAAATTGGTGTAAATACAAGGTACACCCATCCTTTGCCATCCTTTTCAATTTATTATTCAATTGATCAATAGTAAGAACAGGCTGGCTGGTCATCTTATCGTTATCCATTGCATAAATGTATACTTCTTTAGGAAATTTACCTCCATAACCTTTTTTTGGTGATACAGCAATGAATTTTTCTTTTCCAATCTCATGGATTTCCAATTCCAATAACGCATCTTTCGTAGGGTTGATGACAACCTTTTGGGTGTTGTCTGGCGTACTGAAGCTACGTTTAATCCATTTACCACCATTGGAACTACCTTTAGCAGGTTTTTTAACCGTGGTGGTAGTTGTTGGTTGTGGTGTTGGGGAATCATCATCAGACGAATCGGCTTGTTGAGTTTGATCGATTTCAATAATCTCTGGCGAGTCACGTTCATTGTCATCATCATCGTTGCTGGCAACTGCTTGTAAAGCTTGCAACCCGGAGGAAGTTCCATTGATTTTGGAAAGAGCATCTTCCAATGAAGCAACACTAGCTTTAAGTGAGAGAATATCTGCTTCAAATTTACCAATAAGCTTTTTTTGTCCTGCTTCAAATTTGGAAAGAATTTTTTTTTTAACATCAGCCGCTAACGATCCCAATGCGGTATATGTCATCTTTTGTAAGATATCTGTTAATTCTTTAAATTGGGTTTGTGACATAATAATAATTTCTTTTTTGTTTGTTTGTTTGTTTGTTTGTTTCTTTTTGTTTCTTTTTGTTTATATATTATATTTGTATATGTATATGTATATGTATATGTATATTATATCTATATTATAGTTATGTGTGCGTAATAAATATTTTATAATACTCTTTATGAAATCTTAGTCTAGGATGTAGTTTCTTCCTATCTATAAATGACCACCACCTAAAATAATGTTGCATCACGCACGTCGTCTCCACCAATCCGAATCGTTTCATAGATAAATGCCGTGTTTCTATTGGTAGTTCACACACCAGTAGTATGTATTTGCTTATATCGCTATAGTAAGTGTCTAAATTGGGAGTAGTTTCAAGAATTTTCTCCAGTGCTTCCAGTGCTTCCTTTTTTGTATGCCTGTGGTCCAGTAATTTAAAATTCGTCTCCTCTACTACTTCACGTACAATAGTGTCCAATATACTATCATCTACCTTGTCGGTTTTACCTCCTACATCTCCCCAATGCTTTTTCCCTTTACGTAGTAAATACTCTTTCCTTCCATTATTATTTACATAAAATAATATACCACCAGCTCGCACTGGTTTATTGTTATAATAAAACGTAGGTCTATCCATTTTAGAGAGTATAAATATATCTTATATACTGTCAAAAATGGATTTAACACCTCAAAAACCATATCATCCACAATTGTATAAAATGTTAAGTAATTGGACTACACAATATCCATATAAAAAGAATCAGGAAGCATTGAATTTTATGTTACATATAGCGAGACAATATGAAGATGAGACATTAGAGAAATGGACACTAGAAAAGGGTGCAGATAGTGAATCAGAACCTAAAAAATGGTATAAATTATTTTTAAAGGATTATTAAAGTTTTAATAATTTAGCATTTGACAACGCTACAATTGCAGCAACTTGTATAGGTTCTAACTTCGAAAACTCTAAAATATTTATATATTGTTTCCTAACACTCTTAGCCAATTTTTTATTCTTTAGTATTCCTTGAATAGTTTTGCTAGCCTTTTCTACATCACCTATTTTTGTCTCTAATATTTCCAGAGACTTCCAAAATAATGAATTTGTAGCAGCATCTCCTTTTTGTTGAAGTTTTTTTCTCATTTTTATGAGAGTGGAAATCTTTACTTTAGGTTTTTTTGTTTTTTCTAGGAAAGCATCAAACGCATCCATTTTATAAATCTATATTTATAATATATATGATTATTTTTTATATACTCCTCTAAACCACCTTCGTGGACATAATGGTTTCGGGTCGAGAACATTACGTTTCAATGCGAATGCCGCTGCAATATTATTGCATTCTGCCAGATTGACAATACAACAGTCATTGAGATTGTAGAATTTACGTAAAGTATCTTCATCACATTCAACCAATTCCACCCGGTTACTGTCCAATAGTGCTTCGCCCGGGGTGTCTGGACATTTTGCATATACAGTTAGTAGAAATATTAGAAATAAAATAACTCTCATTTTATATATTTTTAAAACACTTATATACTACGGATCACAAAATGGAGTGAGGTGACGCGGGTCCTCAACTGATATAAACACCGCGGCATACATGACACCACATTTTTGATATCCCATCCCATGGTTCTCACCATCTTCACAACATCCTCCATCATTATAAAACTGTCTTAATTCATCCACAGTACAATCTATCAACGATTTTTTTACCGGTACGGTATTTACAAATGCATCCTCCCATGTTTCAGGACATGTTGCATATGCGCTTAAAATAAGTAATAGAAATAAAATAACTCTCATTTTATATATTTAATATGTATATTTATACTACAAATCTTCTTCGTCTATCATTCTTTTTATCCCTAACGCTGTGAGTCATTTTTTAACATATATGAATTGGTTACCTTCCTATACTTGAAGTATTTCTTTTTACACTTATCATAATGTAATTTAGTATCCTTCATACATTTTTGATATTCTCTCCAATAATGATATGGTAACATTTGTATAATAAATAATGCTTTATATACTATGCAACATTAAAGGATTCATATGGTGCTTGAAGTCTTTTCTGAACAAATTCAACCGCCCAATAGGTTGTGAAAAGAATTGTCATCACTATATCATCATTCATCCCGGGTTTACATTTACCCGTGTATATATGTTTCGCCAGTTGATGGGGTGCACTGTCATTAGAAAGTACCATTTTTTGAAATGATAACAGTTGCTTTTTTAACTCTGCTTTTACTTTTCTATGGCGGTCATTCGCATCTACGAACGGATTGACACATACCCAATCTTCAATAAAATGAGCAGCTTCACTATTAAAGAAATTTAAAAAGGAATGGGTATACTTTTCTTTACGATCATGGGTGGTTAATACCCCACATTTACCTTTCTCATATTGTGTATACACTTTACGTTCATTTCTTACCATATGTGCCATATGTGCCGCCTCTAATCCTAAATTACTCTCGAAAAAATTTATGATCCATGCATTAGATAGTTGTGGATGACCACGTAAGGCTCTGATATGTCCTAACAATAGATGTTCTATTTGATCGTGGTTTTTTGTACCATATGTCTCGAACCCGGTGAACACAACATTATTTTTATCCATAATCATTGTCACGATTGCCATTTGACTGTCACCACCACCGTTGGGATCGACTCCTAGGAAAATAAATTGAGGTTGATTTTGACATTTCCACATTTCTTTTGCTAAGAATTTCTCCACCATGCCTTGTGAGAATATGGAGGCTGCATCGTTCGTTATCTGACCCATACTTTCCCTCGCTAATAGGTCCTTCCTATCGCCATATATCGCCTTTACCATGTCAAACTTAGCAGCTGACTTCCATGGAGGGGTTACTGAAGCCATATGTGTACAGTCTGCAGCCTTACCCGCTTTTTGACACTTATCACAAGACAGACCCATCCTTAATGTATTAAAGAGCGGTAACCCGTCACCCCCCTTCAGTTCGAACATCTCACTGTAAAAATTCATCCCGTCTAATGGCGTACTAATTGCTATCAGCGCCGTAGTCTCCATCTCGAGTAGGGGCACAATAACTTCGAAGAAAACGTCCAGAGCCATGAAGGCTGCTTCTTCCATATACACGACGTCGCCACCACAACCTCTCAGCGTTTTAGCGCACGAAGGATAAGAGTGTACTTTACGGACATCTAATGGAGAAGGACCCTGAAGAAGCATAGTTTCACCGTTACATTTAATAAACATGTCTTTATGTTCACCCGCTTTTATCATATCGCGTATGAGTTCAAGCAATTTTTGGCTTGCTCTTCTGCCAGTGCTGAAAATACACTGTTCACTATACGGGACAGTCATTCCGTAGGCAGCGACAAACATGGCGACAGAGGTACTTTTTCCGAAACGTCTGGGTGTTAGACACAATACTTGTTGCTTTAAATTATCGAAGCCATTCATTTTCATTATTTTATCGACATTCACATCGGGGTCATTTCTATATAAATGCATACAGGTCGCCTGCATGAAATTTCTATGGAAGATTTTTTGCATCTTAGACCTCTCCCAGTTCTTGTACGATCTGGGTACGTAATCTAACAGTGTTTTTAATTTAAGCATTAGTTTGTCTCCCATTGCTGATTGTTTCTTTTTTGAA
>Ga0115013_10000768_pt1 | contig 19047 bp, 12 predicted proteins | sample SouAtlMetagenome_2_FD_88686 | JGI IMG/M metagenome (GOLD analysis project Ga0115013, IMG submission 88686) | Marine eukaryotic phytoplankton communities from Atlantic Ocean - South Atlantic ANT15 Metagenome | ecosystem: Environmental > Aquatic > Marine > Oceanic | place: South Atlantic Ocean...
TCCCCGGAATGCCTTTTGGTGATAACAATGCTAACGGGAAAATACGGCTTTCTAGCCTGCTAAATATAGTGCCAGAGCATGTCGCCATTGGGGTAAGTGGTGATAAATTTGGTGCCTTGGGGATGCATGCGGGATGCGATTTATGGTTATCTGTGCTCGGAGGCTTATTCCCTAATACGGTGAGAACCATGATTGCATCGAGTCAATCAACATCGCCGCAAGCAGCAATAGCACAATCTGAACGCTTAACCCCGTTGTGGGATTTATTCGCCCGCAATAAAGGCGGTATGCGCGTAATGGCCACCGCGGCGGCAATACTGGGGTACACAGAAGCAAACTGCTTACCACATCCGTTACAGCCCCTTCAGGGCGAAGATAAACAGAAACTCGAAGCGATTTTAACGCAACTATCACTGGATTAAGTTATACGTGACCCAGTTTAAATCTGTTGCTAATGCTAACGTACAGAGCCAAAGAGTAGCCCACCGTTGAACAAGGACCATTTCTCACCATTACTCAAATATGTTGTGTCTGCCATTATCGCGCGCACAGCAACAGGTGGTGCTATTGTTGCCATCGTATTGCTTGCTAGAAACCTTGAGCTTGATGGCAAAGCGGCAGGCATTTTGGCGGCGTGTTTAACGCTGCCCCACTTGTTAGGGCCAGTATACGGGCGTTGGTTAGATGGGGTTTCGCAGCCTAAGTATCTTATTAGCGCGGCGGCGCTGAGTTACACCGGCTTTTTTCTTTTGGCTATATTCAGTTTTGAGAAGCATTTGGCTTGGTTGTTGGCGTTTTCATTGTTGTTAAGTGGTGTTTGCAGTTCGTTTATAATGGGGGGATTAGGCACCCAGTTGCCAAGTTTAGTTAGTGCAAGCAATACATCCCTTAGAAAGGCGCAAAGCTGGGATACCATTACCTATGGGGTAGGGCACACGTTGGGGCCGTTTATTATTGCTTCCTTGTCGGCGCTGTTCTCGACAAAGGTGGCTGTCAGTGTGCTGGTGTTGACACCTATGTTAGCTGGCATGCTCATTTTAACTTTCCCTAAAAAGCATGTACTGCCGAAAAGTGATGCCTCATTAGATATAGGGTTTAAAAGCGTATTTTATGCGTTTAAAGACTCGAGCGCTTTGGTGCGTACGTTAGTGATGACATCGGGGGCGGCATTCAGTATTGCAGCCTTGCCTGTGTTGGCAGTTTATCTTAGCGAACATTGGCAGCACGCAGAGCATCATGGGGCTTATCTGGTCACGGCTTACGGGGTAGGAAATTTAAGTGGTGCGCTATTTCTCATCTTTAGGCCACTCTCGAAAGAGCCCCTAACATTGTTAAAGCGCTCAGGAAGCTTTTTGTTGGTTGCGTTACTGGTCACAACCCTAAGCCCTTCTTTCGTTCTTGGGGCGGCGGGCTACTGGTTATGTGGTGTTGCCAATGCCATTTTTTTTACTTCCAGCCTAGCGGCACGAACTGAGTTTGCCCCAGCGCACAGCGCGGCGCAAACGTACATGTGGGTTGCCGCGGCTAAGGTGGGAGCAGGCGCAATAGGTGCTTTAGTCGCTGGAACATTGTTAATACAAGGGGTAACCGTTTCGTTGGTAACATCTTGCATTACCCTCGCACTCATTCTTATCGTGTGCTTTGCTGTATTCAAAGTACAAAAATAGTCTTTGGGTTATACGTTTACATTTCTGCTTTCAAAATTGCCGTTTAAATCTACTAGTCTTATTGATGACAATTCATTTAAACAATGGGCTATGCCTTGTTTATTGAGGTTATAGAGGTAATATGAGCTATGCACAATAATTAACATAAATTTAGCAAATTATGAAAACGTTATCCCTATTATGTACCGCAGCATTATTAGCAGCCACACCGGCATATTCAGCGCAGACGCTTTATCAAGACTATCCTAGTGATATTACGCCTGAACTAAGTGAAAAAGGTGCCTACCAAGTGGGTGTTAAAACCTTAACCGTTAACTATCCTAAGCCCGTAGTTACCTTACAAGGGCAGGTTGTTGAACGCGCGTTGAAATTGGAAGTTTGGTATCCCACCACTGATAGCGGCGCGTCAACAACGTATAAAAACCAAACCCGCAGTGGTAACGAATTTAGCATTCAAGCTGATGCTATTCGCGACGCCAGTGTGGCTAAAACGCAAGACAGTTACCCTATTGTTGTGTTATCACACGGCTATACGGGTTATCGCACAATAATGTATTACCTTGGTGAGCACCTAGCGTCTCATGGTTATATTGTGGCAGGGATAGACCATACCGACTCTACAAACGAAGATGTAGATTTCGCCGATGCTCCTTTTGCAGGTTTCCCTAGTACCTTATTGAATCGTTCGCGAGATCAAGTGTTAACACTTCAAGCGGTGAGTGAGCATGCGCTGTTCAGCGGTGTTGCCGATACCCAAAACGCTGGGCTTATTGGCTATTCTATGGGTGGTTTTGGTGCGGTGAATACCGTTGGCGGTTGTTATAACTTTGGCGCTGAAGCTACCGCAAGCTTTACTGGCGTAACCGATCCGGCGATTATCAGTGCGTTACAAAATGCACTTAACACCTGTGCTGGTGGCAACGCCGACGCTAAAAGCGTAGATACGCGCTGGAAAGCGGCTATGGCGTTAGCGCCGTGGGGCGGTCAACACAAAGTGTTTTCAGAAGATGCACTCGGTAATATTAAAGTTCCAATGCTATACGTAGCCGGCGATCATGATGATATATCTGGTTACCAAGGTATACAGTGGTTATTTGAAAATACGGGTAACAAAAACAGTAAACTGCTTACGTATAAAAATGCCAGACACAATATTGCTCCACATCCCGCCCCTAAAGAAGCATTTGGTAGCGAGTTTGATATTGGCCACTACTTAGAACCTGCATGGCGCTCAGAAACTATGAATGACATTAACGAGCACTTTGCATTGGCAATGATGGAATGCCATGTGAAAGGAAAAGCTGATTTTTGTGACTATTTAGATGTTGAAGGCGATAGTGGGCAAGTTGCCGTAGACGGGAAAGTACCAGAAGTCTGGAAAGGCTTCGACAATCGCTATGCGTTAGGCTTAATAATGGAAGGTAAGTCTAAGAAATAGGCGTTTACTTTACCATCATTCTACAAAGAAAAAATACAGTAAAGGCCTAACCACATGTTAGGCCTTTTTTGATTTTGCTCTGTATTATTCCCATAAGCGAACAGTTCATTAAGTAAGACATGCTTTGTTACTTATTCAATTAGAGAAGTCATTTTAAGCATGCTAATTTACTACCTCACGCTTATTCATTTGAGGCAAAGGAATGTTCCCCCAGCAAAACAACTTAACTGTTCTCTACCGTTTGTTTCCACGTGCTGTTACCGCGTTAAAGGGAGCACATGTAGCCGTGCTGCTGTGTTTATCATTCTTGGTATCATTTGCTAATGCTAATCCACTACCTTCTGACGATGCGTTAGACGCTATGTTTCAAGCGCAGGAATATGAAAATATAGTGAACGTACTTGAACCCATACCGTCGAAAACTCCGAAGCAATATAACGTGTTAATTTCGGCGTTAATGAATACAGATTTAGATGATGCTGAGGATATGGCGGCTAAATTTGTTGATGATCATAAAGACAATTATCGGGCCTACCATATGCACGCCAGCGTAATGGGTGCACAAGCGATGGATAGTGTTTTTTCCGCCTTAGGTTATGCCAAAAAAGCCAAAGCGAGCCTACAAAAAGCGATTGAAGTAGCACCAGATGAAATTGAAGTTTATCAGGCGCTAATGCAATTTTACATAGTGGCGCCGTCTATCGCTGGTGGCGATATAGACGAAGCCAAAATACTTGCCGATAAAATTACACAAATGGATGCACTTGAAGGTAAGTTCGCAACTGCAACAGTATATGCAGCTGACGATAAAGCTGCTGAAGCAAAGACGATGTTAAATGGGCTTAGCGAACAGCCTGAGTTCGAAGTTCGCGCACGTTTGGAACTTGGTCGATTGCATATAGATGGTGAAGAATACGATGACGCGATAGCCGCGCTAACCCCATTATTAAGCACTAACGTAGCTAAAGCCCATAAATCTGATGCACAAGCCTGGGATGTCTATTCAAACCGCAAATTTAGTCAGCTTTATGGCACTTATCGTATAGGGTGGGTAGCGGTAGAAACCAGTCAATATACTGAGTCGGGAATTGATGCACTTAACTATTACTTGGCTGAATTAGAGGCGACAGATATTGATACCCATCAGTTGCCAAGTAAGAACTGGGCTAATTTACGTTTAGCCGAGCTGTTTCTAAATGCTGATGATGTTTCAATGGCATCTAGCACCCTTGCTAAAGTGACAAAAGACGATGACAAACGTTTGGCAAAAATAATGAAAAGCCTTAAAAAACAAATAAAAAAGCGAACCTAGTGGTTCGCTTTTTTTGAAGCTTTATGTCGTGTATCTTTTTATGACACTACACCGCTTTAACAGTATAAATAAGCGCGGTTTGCGGGAATAATACCGGCATTTGCATACCGTACTTCATTAACGCTTCACCGCTAAATACTTGCCCATCGGTTTGTTGCAAAATAGACGGAGAGTATTCTTTTAAGGTACCCGGCCATACGCGTTCAAGCGTGTATGACTTATCAGCATCAAGCCCCGCAAAATAGAAGCGAGACGGCATGGTACGGCCAGTTTCTTTTACGCTGTTGTACGCAAATATACCTTCAGATTTATCTTTCGATACATAGCCAAATTTCACGTTAAGGCCATCGTCATCCATACGGAATAAATCGCCGCCGTGGGTAATATGGCGGTATTTTTTATATAGCGAAATAGCCGATTTTAGGGTCTCTTGCTCATGGTCAGTAAGTTCACGAGGGTCCATCTCAATACCCATGTGGCCAAACATCGATACTGCTGAACGAATCTCAATAGGTAAGTTACGCCCTGTAATATGGCAATCACGAGGCCCTACGTGTGCACCCATCACTTCAGAAGGGAAGAAGTATGAGAAACCCCGCTGAATGTACAAGCGGTCTAATGCATCGTTAGAATCTGACGTCCAAAACCGGTCGGTGTGAGGTAAAATGCCCAAGTCCACACGGCCACCACCAGAACAACAGCTTTCAATTTCAATACCCGGATGTGCTGCTTTAACACGGTCAATTAGGGTATATAAAGCCGCCATTTGGCCATGCATTGCAGGTTTACCTTTAAGGTTTCCTGGATGATTCACATCGCGGTTCATGTCCCACTTAATATAGCTAATTTTAGGGTAGGCCCTTAGTACGTCTGTGATGACTTTATAAAGGTACTCAACCACTTCAGGGTTAGTTAAATCAAGTACATACTGATTTCGAAACGGAACATGAGGGTTATTCTTGGTGTGCAGTGCCCATTCAGGATGTGCGCGGTACAAGTCGCTATCTGGGTTAACCATTTCTGGTTCAAACCATATTCCGAATTCCATGCCTTTATCGGTAACGTGGTCAATAAGCCCATCTAGCCCTTCCGGGTAAATGGCTTCATCAACAGTCCAGTCCCCTAAGCCCGCTTTGTCGTTTCTACGGCCTTTAAACCAGCCATCATCTAATACAAAACGTTCAATACCTAGCGGCGCTACTCTATCAGCAAGGGCTTTAAGTGTGGCTTCATCGTGGTCGAAATAAATACCTTCCCACGTGTTGTAGTGAACAGGGCGGGGCTTGTAATTTGCACTGGTGTTGTCAGCGCTGTGGGTTAACACATTGCTTCGAATAAAGTTATGAAACTGCTGTGAAAGAGATGAAAAGCCAGCGTCGCCGAACCCTGCATAAAGCACAGGCGATGTATAACTTTCACCCGCTTTAAGCGTCACTTCACCTGGAAACAATAGCTCGCCAAATTGAACGTAGCTTCTGCCATCGGCCATCATTTCAGCGCGGAATTTATGGTTAGCTGAAGCACCTAAATGAAAGCCGAAACACTCGCCGGCAAGCTCACCGGTTCCATTAGCATACGCAATTAAACCTGGGAAAGTATCGTGAGATGTTTTGCCGCGGCGGTTTTCACGCACATAACTACCGAAGAACAAGTCATGATCGGTAGTTTGAAATTCATTAGACCATCTACCTTCAAAGCTTTTAATTTTGCTCATGGTAGTTGGCAAGGCAAGACTCGCCGCATTTAAGTAATTTAACTGTAAGGTGCTTTCACCTTGGTTTTCGATACTTGAGGTAAATGTAGCTACTGTCGTTTCAGCATCTAGCACTACCCGAGTAATCAATTGCATTTTTCTGTCGGCATCAACCGCTGTAAACGTTACGCTGGTATCGGTTTGCTCAATGTTTGATAAAGTAAAACCTGCCGACCATTGATCTGCATCCCCAGAAATTTCAAGGCCAGGTGAGCCCGTCACCCCTTCACCGTGGGTTGGTACCAATGAAATAGGAGGCTCGATAACCGGCGCACATTTCGCTTCTTGGCGGGTGTTAAGCAGCGCAAGCATCTCTTGTGTTGTTGCATTGTTCAACTGCTGGCCGTAGTAAATCAGAGTAGGCATGCGCCCTTGGCAGTCAAAAATTAAAGTCGTTTTTTCATTGGATAAGCGAGCGAAGGCCGATAATGACGACATGAAAACCTCACAGTTATAAAGTTGTAAACAGTGTAGATAGCACTTAGTTTGTTAGCAATTTATAGCACACAAAGTAGTGCAGCTTAAGTCAATTCCATTAGATAGGGTAAACGTTTTACTATCAATGATAACGCGGTTTTGAGGCAATAAGAAATCAGACCAAGAAAAGCCATGCCGTATTGTTATTATTTTGTATAAAAACCAGGGAGGGTGTTTGTACAACACCTTCCCTGTTTAATGTTACTTAGCTTCTTCTTCTTTGTACAAAGCCAAACTAAATTCAGCTTTCTGATTGAAGATGACCTTGTTAGATATTAGTGCAAATGATACACAGGCAATCAGAGTGACAAACATTAAGTGAATGTAGTGCAGCCCAAAAGGTGCATACATAGGAGAGAACTCAAAAGACATTGCCGAGTACAAGGCGACACCAAAGAGTACCGAACCAATAGCCGCATTCGCATGAACGTTTCTAAACAACAGGCCCACAATGAATACCGATAAGATAGGCATGCTTAACAATCCGTAAAGCTGTTGAATAAGGTTAATAATGCTATCGGCTTGCTGGTAAACAGGGATTAGCGCTAACGACACTAAACAAAGCAGTACCGTAACGTAACCACTGAGTTTTGGAACATTTGGTGTCTTGTTAACGTAGCTTTCGTGAATATCACACACATACAAAGCAGTGGCTGAGTTCAAGTTACTATTGAATGTAGTCAGTACTGCTGCAGCCATTGCCGCTGCGAATACACCCGACAACCAATCTGGTAATACAGTGGCTACAATTTTTCCGTAAGCACTGTCACCAATATCGCCAAACAGTTTGTAAGATACTATGCCTGGGATCACGATGATTGCTGGCACGATTAGTAAGCGTATACCTGCTGCGGCAAATACACCCTTTTGTGCTTCTTTCAATGATGGCGCAGCCATAGCACGCTGAGTAATAACCTGGTTGGTTCCCCAGTAAAACATCTGAATGAAGATCATACCGGTGAGTAGTGTATGCCATGGAATTGGTGAGTCGTTGTCGCCAATCAGTGTTAGTCGCTCTACTGGAATACCATCGAAGTTATAATCGATCGCTTGAAGTGCCAATATAACCACTAACACAGCCATAGTAAGCAGTAATACGCCTGAGTAAGTATCTGAAACCGCAACGGCTCTAAGACCACCGAAAATAGCGTACAGCGCACCTACAACTACAAAAGTTACTGCGATGTACATAAGAGGTAAATCTACACCGAACATAGACTGCATAAATAATGAGCCAGAGTAGATAACCGCTGGGCAAAAAATTAGCGCACTACCTAAAAAGAACAATGCACTAATTACTGCTCGAATGTGTTTATCGTGATAGCGCTGTTCTAGCAGCTCTGTGGTCGTGGTGCATTTGAATTTGTAGTAAACCGGTAAGAATACCTTGGCTAAAACAAATAAACCTACCACAGCGGAAAACTCCCACAACGCAAGAAGCGCCATTTGGTTTCCGTTCATACCTACTAATTGATCGGTACTCAGGTTCGTTAGCGTGATACTACCGGCTACGAAGTACCAAGCAAGGCCACCACCAGCAAGAAAGTATTCTCGATTTTGGTTTTGCGAACTACGATTTTGGCCGCGACAACTTAAATAGGTTAAAAAACCGATTAGGGCAGTCACGAATACAAAAACAGACACTTGGATAGTGCTGGAAAACATTTATAAGCTCCTCGCTAAGGGTTATGACTTGCTGGTTTCGAATTTAATATTGCTTACAGAGCGGTCAGGGAATTTCGTGTTATGGAATCGAATTAACCTGTTTACTTGAAAGATAGAACCAAGAATATTGAAAACGACAGAAAGGACATTTTTTTGATTTAACGTATTTAGCTCTTCAGCGGTGAGAGCTTGAATACGGTGTTCGTTAAGGGTGGCTAAACCGCCAACCCGCTGTTGTGTGTTATCAGAAAACTCAATGACTAAATCGACAGGTTGAATCAGGCCTAATTCCGCTATTTCATTAAGAATACTTGCCGTTTGCGACATGGCTGACACGCGCTCTTTAAGTAATTTTTTCTTGTTGTCAAAATACGCAGTCGGTCGATTGGTCGATAAATAAAGTGCCTCGCCCTCACTGTGAGAAACAGCAGGTGAGTGGGTATCAATTAATACTGTAGGCTCTTGCTCAGCCGTTTCAAATTGAAGCGTAAAAGGTAGCGTCTTCAAACTAAGTGGTGTGTAAAGTGCCTGCCAAGATTGCTTAATTTCAAACACATTTTCACCCGGCGCTAAACCACAAAGAGCAGATAGTGCCCATTGATTAGCATTCGATACTTTACTGAAAAACAGGGGATATTCACCCGCAGCTTGTATCGCTTCGCCTATTTCAATATTGACCAAATGTGATGTTGAAAACTGGCTAATAAGCTTGCTTTCATCGATACGAATTTGGTTATGTTTTTCTGGTGATACAGTTTCAAAGTTCGTCATGCTTTTATCGTTCCATTACCCTTCTAACCATTGCGAAATATAATCGCGATGGTTAGGAAGGCTACTTAATTTTTGTTGAGTAATGAGCTTATTTTGACTCATTACTTTATCTGCAAGCGCTTGATCTCGATAGAAGTGAGACTGCAAACTAAAGTCGGGAGAAAAACCCATGCCGTAAAGCACATACTGATAACTTGCAGCAGGAAAAAGCTCTATAGCCGCCGAAAAGTCGGCTATCTGAGGGCCTCTATATTTCCATATCTCAAGATCTTCTTTTAATGATTCAGGAATGGAAGATGGGTCTCTATTCGCTACCCAATAAGGCTCGCTTCGCTGGTTGAAAATATAATGCAGTTTTAGAAAATCGATAATACGTTGCCAGCGATACTGCATTTGCTTATTAAATCGTTGGCTTACAATAGGCATAGCAGCTTGGGGAAGCGGCATTTGCTCAGCAATATATCGTGCCGATATTTCAATTAACATTAACGCGGTGGCTTCAAGGGGCTCTACAAAACCAGCAGAAAGGCCTACACCAACACAGTTTCCTTTCCAGATTTGCTTTCTATAACCCGATTCGAACCGGATAACTCTCGCCTTTAACTTAGCGTCAGTGTCGCCCACGTAGTTACGAAGAATAGACTCGGCTTGATCGTCAGAGGTGAAGTCTGTTGAGAAAACATGTCCAACACCGCGTCTTGAAGATAAGCCAATGTCCCAAATCCATCCCGCTTCTTGTGCGGTCGCTTGGGTGTAAGGCTTTATCTCATAATCGCCATCGTAAGGCACATGTAAGGCAATAGCAGAATTATTGAATAGCACATCATTAGTGGAAACAAGGGGTTCTTTTAATGACTCACCAAGTAGCAATGAGCGAAAACCAGAACAATCCACAAACAAGTCTGCATGGTATTGTGAGCCATCATTTAATTGAATTGATTCAATATTGTCACTGCCATGAGCTTTTTTGACACTGTCGACGGTAGCGACTTTATGGCTTACCCCTAGCTTGTCTTTGCAAAACTCTTTAAGTAAGTCGGCAAATGCACCGGCATCTAAATGATAGGCATAATTTGATTGCGCGCTACTGTATTCCGCTTCGCTTAACGTACGCGGTGCCATGTTTTGTTCGCACACATGCTGCTGGAAATTGGTCGCATTAGCAAAGTTGGCGATATCATCAAGGTATGGCGCCATTTCAACTCGGCCATAACCTAACGGTACGGTGAAAGGGTGGTAGTAAGCGTCACCTTGGGGTTTTACCCAGTTAACGAATTTTCCACCTTGCTTAAATGCTGCAGAGCAGCGTCTAAACACTTCTTTTTCCGATAAACCAATATCTTTTAGCGTATTGCGCATGGTAGGCCAAGTGCCTTCACCCACACCAACGGTTGGAATGTCACTAGATTCTATTAAGGTAATATCGAGCCCACATTCACTAGGCCCACTGTTGTGTTTGGCTGCAATAATAGCCGCAGACAACCAGCCAGCGGTTCCGCCGCCAACAATGACAATACGTTGCTTAGATGAATGCTGAGAAGACTGTGCCATGAACTACCACTAAGTATGCGATTTATTTTATTTATTCATAGATTAACTGAAATAGCCAATTAACCTATGAATAAATGGCAGGGTTCTCACCCTGCCAGTATATTCTTAGAATGAACCTCGAATACCTACTGCGTAACGAGAGCCGTTATCTTCAATAGAGTATGTTTGGTCAGCAAAGCGACCAACCTGTGAAAGTTCTTCTTCTGTTACGTTAATGCCTTCAAAGAACACAGTGAAATGCTCGTTGATGTCATAACTTGCACTTACATCCCACTGACCGTAAGTTTCTGTGGTTACTGGCTCGCCAGTAGCACCGCCTACAGAAGTGTTATCAAGTGCAAACAAGAAGGCTTCACGGTTGTTAAATGCAACACGTGCCTGGAATGCGTCTCTTTCGTAGAACATAATCAAGTTCTGAGAATCACCAAGACCTTCAAGTGCAAACGTTTGTGTAACGTCATCAGATACTTCAGCATCACTGTTTACAACAGTCGCGTTCGCAGTAATACCGAAACCGTTATCCCAAACGTGAGTTAGCGCAACTTCATAACCATTAACCGTTGCAGTTTCACCATTTTGAGGGCGAGTTACTGTGTAAATCTCGCTTTCGCCATTTAACTCTTCAGTGTCAGCGACTACGTCACGAGTTGGATCCGTAGGGTCAAGTTGAACACCTACTGCACAAGTATCTTCTGCACATCGGTAACCGTTCGCTGCACTACGATCTGTCATAGAATAAGATTCTTCACCAGATAAGGTAACGATGAAGTTTTCAACTTCTTTACTGAACAATGCAAATGAGAACACAGAGTCGTCACTGTAGTACCACTCAAATGAGATATCCCAGTTTTCAGCTTCGAAAGGCTTAAGGTTAGGGTTACCACCACTCGCTTGTAAGTTCTGACGACGAGGTTCACCGAACGTAGTCGCTGGCGACATTTGATCCATAGTAGGACGAGATAATGAGTCGTAACGTGAGAAACGAACAATCATGTCTTCTTGAACTTCTAACTTCACGTTGATGCTTGGAAGAACATTAGCGTAAGAGCTTGAACCAGTAATATCTTCAGCTGGTGCGAAACGGTTAGCGAACAACGTTAAGTCGGTGGTTGGAACGATATCAGAGATAAATGCTTGAACCGCAGTAACCGAAACGTTGGTCTCTTCGTAACGAGCTCCAAAGTTCATGGTTAACGGCATATCACCGATGTCGTATCCAAACTCAAGCTGTGCGTAAAGCGCAGTAACATCTTCATCGATATTGTAGTAGTTAGGTTGCAGTGTTGGTATTACTGGTGCACCTTGCGACGCTAGGTAGTCAAGGTATGCATCACCGTCATAAGTGTACCAAGTGTCAATCAAACCGCTGAAGTAGTTGTTTGCTGTAAATGGACGAATGTTTAGTTCATCGATTGGAGCTTCTGTGCCGTAACCGCAGAATAAACATTCTGAAGCAAACATTTGGTAAACGTATTTTTCACGCTCTGAACGAAGAATACCGAAATCTGCTTTACGGAACACGTCAGAGTCTGGCAAGTATGTAAAATCAGCTTTGTATTCAGTTACTTCGTCATCAGACGCTACCGTGTTTCCTAGGTCGTTGTAATGAAGGCGGTTTAAAGCAATATCTGGTAGTTGACCGTCTACAAAACCATCATGACGAACGGTTGGAACGCCACCCGTGCCGTCGAACTCATAGTTATTGATGATACCAACAACGTTAAAGCGACCTTCGCCAGCGATGTCGTTCTCTGCAGTAGAGTTAGAAACATCAAACGTTGCTGAAAGTGCATCGTTAATTTGCCAATCAACATTAAGTCCGAAACCTTTACTGGTTACGTCACGAACGTTACGAGTAGAAGATACGAAGTCAGAAGCAGGGTTACCACTACCTTGGTGCAAATCAATTTCTTGTGTGAATTGAATTGCGGTGCCTGTTTCTGGGTTGATGGTAGCCGAGCCCACACGATCTGGCTCAAACCATGATGCTAAATCAGTTACTTGAGAATCAACTTCAAATTTTGATACAAAACCATCAAGAGTAATAGTTACGTCATCAGTAGGTGCGTATTGCGCAACCAAAGATGCGTTAGTACGAGTACGCTCTTGCTGATCTACGATTTGATCCCAGTTGCGAGGCAGGTAAACGTTTTCAGCAATTACGCCGTCGTTACGGTTTGAAAGCGTTAAACCTGGACGCCAGCCCGCGGTTTGAATTCGGTTAATTTGAACTTCACGTTCCTGATGAGAAACGGCGAGCAATAGACCAAGTTTGTCGTCTGCAAAGGTATTGCTTACTAAGAAAGAGGCTTGAGGAGATACTTCCTCAGACAAACTTTCGTACATACCTTTAACGCTGCCTACTGCTTGGAATCCATCGTAATCGAAAGGACGAGCGGTAGAAACGTTGATAGTAGAGCCGATGCCACCTGATTGAAGGTTAGCAACGCCACTCTTATAAACATTGGCACCTGTAATTTGGTCTGCGGCTAAAATATCAAAGTTAAACGCGCGACCCGCGTCATCAGAAGCTAACTGACGACCATTTACAAGTACAGTATTGAACTGAGGACCGAAACCACGCACAGTAACTTGTTGACCTTCACCACCACTACGGTCAATTGACACACCCGTAATACGTTGTAGTGATTCAGCAACGTTCAAATCTGGGAATTTACCCAAATCTTCTGCAGCGATACCATCAGAAACAGCTAAGTTTTCTTTCTTGTCAGCCATGGCACGCTTCAAGCTGCTTACAATACCGCGTACTTCGATAACCTCAACAGGGGCATCGTTCGCAGAGCTTGTATTAGCTTCTTGAGATAGTGCAACTGGCGCGTATAGGGCAGAAGCGACAGCAACACCTAAAAGTGAGCGTTTCGCGATAGGACCTATCATTGATGTGTTGGTTTTATGTGTCACTATGTTTTCTCCGTATTTCGGCTGTGTTTTACATATTTTAATTAACATTTAGCTTATATTTGGCATCTTGACCAAGCTAGTTAACATTTTCTTTACACATTCTTTAACCCAAAGTTCAATTTATTATTATTAACGCTATGAATTTTATAGGGTTTTATTTGTAAGGAAAAAGGTAAACGTTTTCCTTAATTTTTGATAGTAACACAAATTTACATTGTAATGACAATGTTATAAAAATATTTTTTTATATTAAAAGCGCGGTTTATTACCGCGCTGTATAAGGGAGGGGTAAATTAACTGCAGCGAATGCGAGCAACGGCGTTTTTCCAGCCGTCATAGGCCTTATCGCGCTCTTCTTTTGAAAGTCGAGGTGTGAAAATACTATCGCTTTTCCAGCACTCGGTAAGAGAATCAACAGAGGTAAATACACCAGCTTGAAGGCCAGCAAGGAATGCGGCACCAAGTGCGGTGGTTTCAGTAATTTCGGGGCGTTCAACTTCTGCGCCCAATACATCAGACAAGAATCCCATTACCCAATCGTTTCGAGACATCCCGCCATCGACTCTAATGGTCGTTGGCCTTGCGCCATCACTTTCCATGGCTTTTTGTAAGTCTTTGGTTTGATAACATACCGATTGCAAACCCGCGGCAACAATTTCGCTAATGCCGGTGTCTCGAGTTAGGCCTAGAATCGCACCTCGGGCGTCGGGATCCCAATAAGGAGCGCCTAATCCGGTAAATGCTGGTACAAGGAATACACCATTATCTTGTCGCGCTCTTTGTGCCAAGGCTTCGGTTTCGGATGCATCGTCAATAAGCTTCAAGCCATCCCTTAGCCATTGCACAGTAGCGCCGGCCATAAAAATACTGCCCTCTAAGGCGTATGTGGTTTTACCATTCAGCCTGTAGCCGACGGTAGTTAACAAACGGTTCTTAGATTGAAGCGGCTCATCACCTGTATTTAAAATCATGAAGCAGCCTGTACCATAGGTACTTTTTGCCATGCCTTTTTCGAAACAAGCTTGGCCAACAAGCGCAGCCTGCTGGTCGCCGGCTACACCTTGAATAGGGATAGTACAGCCCAAGATATCTTTACTCACAACACCAAATTCATCAGCACAATCCATGACTTCAGGAAGCATTGATTTAGGAATATTAAAGGTGGTGAGTAAACGCTCATCCCAACATTGTTTATTAATATCGAACAACATAGTACGGGATGCGTTGGTCGCATCGGTTTTGTGAGATTCGCCGTTGGTCAAACGCCAAATTAAAAAAGTGTCCACCGTACCGAAAAGAAGATCGCCAGCTTCGGCTTGTTCTCTCGCACCTTCAACGTTGTCTAAGATCCAAGCCAGTTTAGAGGCTGAAAAATAAGGGTCTAGCAACAAACCTGTGGATTCGGTGATATGCGCAACCAAACTCTCATCGTCATCGAGTTCGCGGCATTGCTGAGCGGTACGTCTGTCTTGCCACACTATAGCGGGGTATACAGGCTTTCCTGTGTCTTTGTTCCAAACCAACGTGGTTTCACGTTGGTTGGTGATGCCAACCGTAGCGATATCTTCAGGTGATAACGAGCACTTATCAAATACCTGTTTCATGGTAGTGGTTACGCTTTCCCAAATTTCTTCAGGATCATGCTCTACCCATCCATCTTGAGGATATTTTTGAGAAAACTCTTGTTGCGCAACGGCTACAATGGCGCCATCTGGTGCAAAGATAATGCTACGTGAACTCGTAGTTCCTTGGTCTATGGCAAGAATATATTGGCCCATGACACGTCTCCTGAACATAATTTGCTAAGAGTTTGCACCATTTACACCAGTTTAACAATGCTATATTTTCGAAAACGAACATTTGAGTGTTCGAATTGCCATAGGCAGGCAAAGGTGAACCACGTATAATGGCTAAATCGCCACAAGGAATGACCCAATGAACCAAACGCAAAGACACGAAAAAATTGTTAGCTTTATCAAACAAAATGGCTTCATGTCTATTGACGACTTGGTCACTCGCTGTGACGTTACCCCCCAAACTATTCGTCGCGATCTAAACCAGCTTGCTGAGGCTGGTATTGTTAGTCGATACCATGGTGGCGCTGGGCTTAATCGAAGTTGGGAGAATACCCCTTATCAAGAACGCAAAACACAAAACAGCGAAGTAAAAGAACGAATCGCTGAGGCCGTGGCTGACATGATCCCCGACGGGGCTTCATTATTTATAAATATTGGCACCACCACCGAAATGATAGCGAGTAAGTTGCTTAATCATAAAAACTTGCACGTGGTAACAAATAACATTCATGTCGCGACCATTCTTTCTGCGAAAGAAGACTTTTCAGTGATTATCGCCGCGGGCGAAGTACGCTACCGAGATGGCGGTATTATTGGGGAAGCCACCTGCGACTTCATTAGTCAATTTCGAATGGATTACGGCATTATAGGCATAAGTGGAATAAGTGCCGACGGTGCCTTGCTTGATTTTGACTTTAGGGAAGTAAAAGTATCCCAAGCGATACTGGAACACACCCAACACGTTATTCTTGCAGCAGATTACAGTAAGTTTGAGCGCCGAGCCATGGTAGAACAAGGGCATATTTCTCAGGTAGATTGCCTAGTGTGCGACCAAACACCGCCTCCTGCTATTCGAAAAATTATCGACGAAAACAATATCAGTTTCATTAAAGCCTAAGCGGCCAATCTATTACCTTTGTAACAACTTAACAGTGTCATCACTAACTCCAAAAAAACAGCATTGTGATTGGCATTGCTGTAGTAGCCCAACAGCCTTGTTAGCCACGTATTAACTGCTATGGTTATGTAAGCTAATGGCTATACATAAAGCACGTGGGCATACCTAATCTCCTTAAGAGTTTCTTTTAAACTGTGAGCCTATGTTTAACCGGCGGTTCAGTCGTGTAGGTTAAAATTGCGCAAGAATGTTCGTTAATGTTCGTTTTGTGTTGACATGTTTTCTTTTTGGTTGTCAAATAGCCAGCATGCTAGTGAAGCCGAAAGGGGCGAGAACATGAATCAGGATACAAATAGTACACAAACCGTTGACGTATTAGTGGTTGGCGGCGGTGTAAATGGTGCCGGAGTAGCATTAGATGCGGCCGGTCGCGGACTTTCGGTAGCACTATGTGAAAAAGGCGATCTTGCAGGTGCAACGTCTTCGTCTAGCAGCAAGTTAATTCATGGTGGTTTACGTTATTTAGAGCATTATGAGTTCCGCCTTGTAAAAGAAGCACTCGCCGAGCGTGAAGTACTATTAGAAAAAGCCCCACATATTATGTGGCCTTTACGTTTTCGTTTACCTCATCAAAAGCATCTTCGTCCTGCATGGATGATTCGTATTGGCTTGTTCTTGTACGATTCACTAGCCAAACGCAATGTATTACCACGTTCAAAGAAAATGTCTACGTCACCTACAGGCCCGTTGGTTAACGATATTACAACCTGTTTTGAATACTCAGATGGTTGGGTAGATGATGCTCGTTTAGTGGTATTAAATGCACTAGCGGCGCAAGACCAAGGTGCTAGCATCTATACACGTACTGAATGTATTAGTGCTGAAAAACAAGATAAGTTATGGAAAGTCACTTTAAAAGACGCATTAGGGAAAACGTTTACAATTAATGCTAAGGCTGTTGTCAATGCAGCTGGCCCATGGGCTGTTTCATTCCTAGATAGACTTGCCGACACCAAAAATCCTAACGCAATGCGTATGGTGAAGGGCAGTCATTTCATTGTGCCTAAACTTTACGACACAGAAGAAGCTTATATTCTTCAAAATAAAGATGGCCGTATTGTTTTTGTTATTCCTTACGAAGATGATTTTTCACTCGTTGGTACTACCGATGAGAACTATGTTGGTGAGCCATCGCAAGCCGCTATTTCTGAAGATGAAACTGAATATTTGGTCGAAGTGGTAAATACGTACTTTAAAACGAAAATTGATGAAAGCGATATTGTTCATAGCTACAGTGGCGTGCGCCCATTGCTTGAAGAGAAAAATGCGTCTGCTCAAGAGCTAACTCGCGATTATAAAGTGGAACTAAGCGGAACTGAGTCTTCGCCAATATTGCTTAATATTTTCGGTGGTAAAATTACGACCTATAGAAAACTTGCCGAGCATGCAGTAGATAAGCTAACTAGTTTGTTTCCAAAGGCAGGAAAAGCCTGGACGAAAGATGTACCACTTCCAGGTGGCGCGTTCACTAATAAAGAAGATTTGATTAAACAGCTTCAACACGACTATCCATGGTTATCTGAGTCGTTAGGGGTTCGCTATGCGCGTCAATACGGCATGTTATGTATTAAGTTCCTTGAAGGCAAAAACGGACTCGATAGCATGGGTGAGAACTTTGGTGCCGACATGTACAAAGCTGAAGTTGACTACCTTATTGATCACGAATGGGCGATGTCCCTTGAAGACGTAATTTGGCGCCGTACTAAACATGGTTTACGTTTAAACCAAAGCGAGCAAGCCAACCTAGAAAGCTATATAACGAGTCGCGTTTCAAAAAGTGTCGATATGCAGCAATCTGCGTAGATATTAACTATAAAATCTTAACAGCCCGCATCTTTACTTCACAAAGTGCGGGCTTTTTTTATGTTCAATATACTTAAAAATGACAATATATTTAGCTATCTAGCTTTGATGCTATTAGTAAAAAGGAGGATAGGATGAAGGAAATAATTCTGATCCGGCACGGGAAGCCACTGTCTGCTCACAATAATAAATTAAGTGCAGGCGAATTTACCAATTGGGTTCGCCAATACAATCAGTCACCTTTAGACAGTGCCCATTACCCAAATGAAAAGCGCCAGTTTGCCACACACCATATCATCGCTAGCCCGCTAAAAAGAGCACAGCTTTCAGCGAATTATTATATGGGCGAGCCTGCAACCGATGTTATTCCTGAGCTAAAAGAGATGGATATTCCCTATTACAGGTTGCCACTTAGATTACGAGCTTGGCATTGGGTTTTATTAAACAGGTTAATGTGGATTTGTGGGAAAGCTGGGCGGTTTGAGTCTTTTATTGAGGCTAAAAATCGCGTTGGTAAAGCTGCCCATGAACTCGAAAAGAAAGCCGAACAGCACGCTCAAATTGTTGTGTTTGGACACGGTATGAGTAATCGTTATATTCGTGTTTTTCTGGCTAAAAGAGGCTGGGAAATAACGGAAAAAAATAACGGCTATTGGGGTGTGACTCGTTTAATAAAAAGTTGAAATATTCTTAAAAATAAACAACTTTCGTCTACTGGTGCTATTGTTATTACTTTGTTGTAATAACACAATTATTCATGGTCAAAGATTTTACAATGCACATTGGATGGCGCCAATACCTAAAGCAGAAATTTAGACGTGTTCCCAAGCACCATGTGCTCGGCGTTTCTGTAGACGCTGAGTCTGTATCCTTCTGCATCGTAAAGCGTGAGCAAGATTCAATAGTTTTAGTTGACGAAGAAACGGTAACACCA
>Ga0115013_10000769_pt1 | contig 19033 bp, 19 predicted proteins | sample SouAtlMetagenome_2_FD_88686 | JGI IMG/M metagenome (GOLD analysis project Ga0115013, IMG submission 88686) | Marine eukaryotic phytoplankton communities from Atlantic Ocean - South Atlantic ANT15 Metagenome | ecosystem: Environmental > Aquatic > Marine > Oceanic | place: South Atlantic Ocean...
GGTCGCAGTCCTCCACGATTGACGCCGCAGCAGGAAGACCGGTTGAAGCGGATGTTCCTGATGATCCAGGATAGTTTCGAGAAGCATTGCCCGGTGGAGCGGAAGAACTTCTTGTCGTACTCGTACGTGATTTACAAGTTCTGCCAACTGCTGGGGTTGGACGAGTACTTGCAGTATTTCTCCTTACTAAAGTGCAAGGAGAAACTGGCGAAGATGGATGCGATTTTCCAAAAAATATGCCGGGATCTGCAATGGGAATTTATCCCTAGTGTGTAAAACGCATTTTTTCAGTTTATTTTGAAATTCGAAAAATGAACTCGAAAAATGAACTCGAAAAACTATATAACATAAAATATTGTTTATATATATATATATAATTATCAGTTAAGACACATATAAATAATAAAAAACGATGTATTGGATACTTACGATAGATATATACGATCAAGAGATTGAGAATCTTATTAGAAGACTCGGTGTCAACAGAACAAAAGAAAAAATAGTTCAAGAAAGAACATTTTCGTTTGGCAAAAGTGAAAAAAAATACAATTTCTACGGGTACGAATATACTATCGAATATGAAGATGCCCACAAAATGGAGTTTGACGTGGAGTCTCTACCTAAAAATTTGGCAGATCATTACTATCGATTGGATAATTATTCTAAAATAGTCCCCAATGAAGGTGTGATGCAACGAATAGAGAATAATTTCAAGATTGTGTTTAGGCGAGAATTGCGTAATAAAAATAACTTATAATTTAATTAAAATCTCTCTGATTAAAATCTCTCTGTATAAATAAAATCTAGACACATGCACACCTTAAAATACCGATGGAAACATCAAGGCACGTTGGCTCAAAAACGCGCCTGGAACCAAGTTGCCCGCATCTTACGCGGTGGAGCAGACCCGGTGGTTCTGGACATCCTCTACCGATCCGACACCGACTCTTCTTGCCACCATCCGTTCTTCGGCCCCACCGTCTCCAGCATCGCCCCGTACGTGGATCGATTCTACCGGCGCGTCGTGAAAGTCAACGGCACGCCCTTCCAACTGTTCGATCTGAACCACGAGTTCCTTTCCATGTTGGCGATGGATAATAATTACAAGAGATTTTTTGCGTCCGACGAGGTGGAGGACGAAGGGGTGTTTATCCAAAACGAGAACCGGGAATGGGAACGAATGTCGGAAAACAGCCAGTTGGACTGCGACTTTTTCAACCAGTTGTTCGACGACTACGCCGACAGGCTGGCTAAGTACGACGGGGTCTGCACCAGCGGAAAAAGCGACGACGAATGCGTGCTTCGTTCGGATGTGGAAACGACGTATTCTTTGGTTCGCCAGGTCTCCAACGCGAAGCCACCAGCAAAGAAGCGAAGGCGATTTGCGCTGTCAGCATCTCCTCGTCAATTGTGGGACTAGAGAATTGAAATAAAAAAATAATCATTAATTTTTTTTACCCGGTAAATGTATTTTTACTTCGTGTAGTCGCCGTCGGCACATCCCCTGTCCTTCATGCAATTTGTCTTGGTCAACAGTCGCTGCGCTGCGCTGGCAAACGGGTTGAAATTGATAGCACTTTTACAACCGGCGAAACCGGGACTCTTGTTCCATTGGGTGTCGCAGCACTGCTTCTTGCATCGGCTGCTGCCTTTCTTGTACCCGCCGCATTTCTGGTCGCTGGAGTTAGTCGGTGCCACGCGATAATCCAATCCCTTGCAAAAGGTGCTACTTGAAAATCCGGACCCGAACGTGCTGCTCTGGTTGACGTCGCAGCCTCGGTCTGCCATGCATTGTACCCGGGATCCGCCAGCAGCAGTACGGCACCCAGACCACCCGATCAGACCTCCCGATTTGTTCCATTGTGCGGAGCAGCAGGTGGGTTTGCACGCTGCGCCACCTTTGTTTTTTCCGCCGCATACTTTGGCCGCTTTGTCTTTTGGTGATGTCTGGTAATCGACTTTGCTACAATCCAAGGTGTAACACGGACATGGAATGGGTTTTTTAGTATTTTTGTCCACGCACATTTGTTTGTCTTTGCACAACGGGACGCCGCGATCAATGACTTGGCACTTCCACTGGTCTTTGGAACTTCCTTTGCAATATTTGATCTGCGTTTGCAAGCATTCCGCTTTGCAAGTCGACCCGCCTTCATTCGCCGTTCCGCATTGCTTCGATGGGTCTCCAACAGGAATCTGGTACCAAGCCGGGAACGTGTGGTATTTTGCACAAGGGCCGGTGATTTGGTTGTTGATAATTTTCTTAGCGACTTTTGCACCGGCTTTGGCTGCTTTCCCTGCGTCCTTGGCTGCTGCTTTGCCTGTATTTATGATGGCTTTTCCGGCGGCTTTCGCGGCTTTTTTGATATCCTTTTTGACCGGAGTTGGAATCACCCCACTTGGCTTCGTTTTTGGGGGTTGTTGTTTTTTGTACCGGCGTTTCGGTGGAGCCAATCCAGGTGGGAGTGGAGCCACGTCCGGTTCCTGCCGTTTTTCTAGGAGGAAGATGGCGATCAAGATCACGAGGACAATGATGCCGCCGATGATCCAATACGTCGAGGTTGCCATGGTGGGTTTTATTAGATACTGGAAAAAAAAAGTCAGAAATGTTTATTTTGTGTAGTCGCCGTCAGAACAACCTCTGTCTTGCATGCACTGGGTTTTGTTGCCAAATACGTATATTGCATTTTTGCAAGTAGTGTCCCATTGCGTTTGACAGCAATTTTTTTTGCATTTGTCACCTCCTTGTCGAACCGTGCCACAACGACCCCATTTTGAATCGTAAGTGCCAAATACCGAGCAATCCACACTGTTCGGGTAGCATGGGCAGGGTACCGTTTGTCCGTTTTGTACACATTGCATGTTCTCGCTGCAAAGGGGAACCCCTCGATTGGTGAAGCATACCGTGTTCTGGCCTCCCCCATTGTTGTTCAACCCACCCGAACTACAAAATGCAATTTGGGCATCGAGGCATGGTACTTTCTCGTTCTCCCCACCCACTGAGGAAGATCCACACGCTCCTTTACTGCTGTCGTACTTGCTCTTCGCGGAGTCGATTATTTTTTTTGCGGTTTTTGCACCTTGATCTACTGCGCCAAACAAAATGGAGAACGGATTCCACCCTGTCGTCATCATAACAATTAAAACAATGGTACCAGCGACAAAGGCAAGTACCAAAATAGTGGGTAATATGGAAGTTTGCTTTTGCATGGCCATCTGTTCCAACACGGCGGCATCCATTATTCTTTTTTCTAAACAAATAGAAAAAAATGTTAAAGGCAAACACTTCCACATGGATGTATTGGTCGGTCGGCATATGCATACTTGCGCTGGTGGTCACCTATTTTCTTACTCGAAGGAAGAATCCAACAGGGAAGAAAATATCACCTCCTCTTCCGACACTTCAAGTGCCGATGTACGTAACGAAAGATGGGCAGTACTTGATCATTTACTACCTTCAGAAAGACACGACCATCAACAATAAATTCAAGGTCGCCTCTAGTAAAATAGGGTTCGAAACGAAAAACGCCACGGCGTTGGCATCCACAGGAAAAACTGTTTTTCAGGTTACCGGTAAAAAACAGTTGACATGGGACAACATTACTGTATCATCCAGTCAAGTAATTTCGTCCGGTGCAGTGTACGACAAGCAGGTCACCAAAACCGATGCGAACAAAGTGTACTTAGTTCAACTCGACCAATCATCGAAGGTTATGCCACCATCCCTTAATACCTATCAGTCCTCTCCGCTGACTACGACCAACACCAGAAACATATGCAAAGCACATGGCATGTCAACCACGACGTCTGCCTTTCGTAGTCCCGGTACAGCAACCCCTTTATTTGCATTGAACGAAGTGGACATGGCAAAAAAAGGGAATATTGTATGCGTGAAAGAAAAACCTCCTGGTGAACAAGTGTATTACTATGGCCAAAATTATTTGGATGGACTTGGCTTCGATACAAAGCCGATTGTGATGGAGGGTCAAGAAACGTATTGGACCGACTGCTTCGTGTTCAATGCAAACCAGTGCAAAAAAGGAGATACTGCAACAGGAAAGACGAGAAATTGTGGATTCGGTGGAGGTCAACGAGAGTGCAGCAAACGGACCCAAGTATCTACGCCAGTGGTCGCGGCCATTCCCGGTGCATCCACCAAAAAGGAATGCATGTCGAAATGCCCCAATAGTTTATCCACCGATCCTAAATTTTGCATGTTCGACAAAACCAAAAAAACGTGTGTGCAGCGATTGAAGACAAAACCAATAGACATCGTCAAAGACAACAACTTGACTTTGATTAGAGGTGTTTTGAACAAGTTGACAATTCCACTTTGCAAAAATACAGCCTCGAAAAACACCGCATACCCTTTAAAAGATAGGAGCGCGACATCGTACGTCGTCGGACAAGCATGTGAAAATCAAAATGGGCAGATACATCCTCTTGAGCCGAATTTGTTTCGAATGACGGGTACAGGGCCGCAAAAAGTCCCTTCTGCCAGTTGTTTGTTCCACGATTGCACACAGTACAATTGTACTGCTCAAGGCGTATGCACAAAAACCAAACAAGTCAATACCTCCAACACCATCGTCCCGCCCACTTTGGTGAGCATTCCACTTTAGGTTTGCCGCGGTCGAATTTCGGTCGTCTTTTTTTTGCACCAAAACAAAAATAAAGATGGCCAGCCTCGCACGTGAAGTGGCCAGCACCATAGCGCCTGCCAAATCCAAAGAGATTTTCCAAGACGAGAATTGCATCAATTACTCCAACTGCCTCAAAGAGTACCTCGACCGGTTGCTGCTAGGACTGACCGACAAAGTCAAAGAGGGAGTCTTGACGTACAAACAAGGAGTCGAGATCATGTACCACTGGAACGACGAGATCTACGAGGACGAGATCAAAGACTTGCTGCGCCGGGAGCCGAACATCGAGTTGCTCCACAAGTACACGTGCCTCCGCTTCTTCCAATACTCCAAAACCGCGGGCGTCACAGTGCCTTTCCGCCGCTTTTTGCCCGTCTTCATCAAAGCGTGCGCGAAGCGGCCGGAGATCCCGGCGGAATACTTCCAAATGGACCTGGTGAACCGGAAGATCCTGATCGGCGACATTCTCCGGAAGTGCCTGCGGTCTTCCAGCAGAACCGAAGAGCCCGAGGTGCAGAAAGTGGACGCGTCGAAGCGGGAAGTGAGCCTAGCAGCATCCCGGAGATCGCGCAAATCGTCGTCGTCGCAGTATTCTCGACGTTCGTTCAAGGTACCTGAAATTTCACCTGGAGATAGCGTCAGCGTGGCGCCGGCTAGATCGGTGCTGAGCCACAAAGACACCGAGAGCAACATCACGAAGTCGGTGATGAACATGTTCAACCGAACCACCAAACCGGAATAAAAAAGATTTTCTGGGCAAAATAAAAAAAAACAATGAATTGGGCAACTTCTACGGCTATCGGGATTTGTTTGTTTGCCGCGTTTCAAAAATCCCGAAACCCCCACTACACCTTTGGTGGGAAGAAATACCGGTCTAAATTTTGGTCCAGCCTGTTCTTCCTGCTGCTGGCATGCCTCATCGCTTGCGGGTCGCTGTAGAACATCATTTCTTCTTTTTTTTCTCCCGCCGTGGCAGCGGGTAGGCCTGCGTCCCCACGTTCACGCGCTTCATCCCCCTCTCCGAAAACCACCCGGCCCCATAGTGATGCGCGATCTGCATGTTGGCCGGGATGTCCCTCGTGATGTTGTACATGCGGCCCGCCAATTTGCTCTTGCGGTCCCCGAAATGGTACGACGTGGTGTGCAATGTCCAGTGCTCTTGCGGACCTGGCGAAGCCGCGAATTGCAGCACAGATCCAGAATGATGGAGCGGATCGATGACGCCGTACTCCGTGGTGTCGTTCAGCAAAAAATCGATCTGCCGATCGTCGTTCTTCTCCGATTGGTAGGTGCGCCTGATACGGTCGCCCCAGTAGACCAGGTGGTAGCCTTTCTCGATCGGAAACCGCGCGACTAGTATTTTCCCTGCCACCGGATGCTCGACGACTTGGACGGCCTCGTCGCCGTGCTCCATGTGGTAGGGGCAGTACGGGATCGGGTTTGTCGCTGGATCGTACGTGTGTTGGCAGCGCACGTTTTCCAGTGTGGTGGCCCAGCACTGTTTCATTTTTTTTTTGGATGTTTCGTTTTTGCGGCATCGCATTTTGCCGCACCTTCGTTCAAGTTGGGAATCGGATTTTCCCACAAATCCATTAAAAGATGCCTGCTACGATTTATTCCGAGATCGAAGGCTTCTCGCTATCCTCTTTGCGAACCAATCGCGGGGGAAAGACCTACAGCGCGTATTTCGAGAACAAAGAAAAGATTCAACTGGGCAACATGGACGGCGAGCACTACGAGGCCATGTCCATTTCCGACATGATGAAGGGGGACGGCGATGCCAAAGGGATTCGACTCGAATTGCTGGAAAAGCCGGTGCGAAAATGGATAAAGAACATGGAAGTGCAGTTGATATTTGAAGCGAAAAAACACTTTTCGAAATGGTTCGACGATTCCTTCGACACCCACGAGGTGCAAGAGTTGTACCAGTCCATGTTCGCTTCGAAGAACGAGATCGAACTGCGGCTCTCGTCCAACATGAACATCTACTTGATGGAAAACGGGAAGCCCGAGCGCATCGACATGGACCACTTGAACAAGGACGTCTTGTGCATCCCCATCGTCCAGTTCGTCGGCATCTGGATCGAGGAAGACCTGACGTTCGGGCTGGTGGCCAAAGTGACGGACATCATGTGCTTTGAGGGCGAGGAAGAGGAGGAAGAAGACGACGAGAATGGAAAAAAAATATTTCATGGAAAAAGTAGTAACGAGGAGTTATTCAAGACAAGTTACAACGCTCCCCTCCGGCCTGAAAGCCCTGTAGAGTCGATGATGCATTTTGGAGGGGGAACCGTAGTTGCGAAGTCCGTTGCCAATAGTCTCCATCCAGAAGATTTTAAACCGGTAAAATAACTGGCCTTCCCAATGTACAGAATATCCGAGGTCTCGTGCGTATCGGGATACAACAAGTCCGCGATCGGCGTGCCTTTTTTTCGGCGAGCAGAGGTAACGCCTTTGACGGCGATGCCTTTGGACCGCATGACGCGCATGACCACGTGCGCATCGGTGCACAAAGCATCGTCGTTGCGCCGGTCTTTGGTGCTGGTGGCGTACACGCTGTACGAGGAAAGATACAATGGGCGAGTTTTGGATAGTGGTGGGAAGGCCGGAAACTTGGAAATTCGCATTTCGAAGTTGTCAAACGTAGCAGGGCTGGGTTGTTTGGAGGGCATGGTGAAAAAAGGGTTGTTCTTACTAAGGGGTACAGAAAAAAAATTAAATTTTTTTTTTTTATCTTACCACCAACCACAACATAATAACCACTACTCCACACAACACCCATACCATCCAACTGTTACTGCGCCTTGGGCACATCGAGGATTCCAGATACTTGCTCGGGAGTGCGATTGCGTCGGCAGGGTACCCCACAATCTTCAATATTCCTCGGGTCCCCTTTCCCATCCCAGTAACGCGGTGCATCGGGCCATTCGGCTTCACCATGGCCAAATCACCGGCCTTCGGCTGCATGCTATGGATGGTGCCGGACCGATCTTTCCATTCGAACCTGGTATTCGCATCGTGGTTGAATACCGTGTACACCATTTCCACCTGGGCCGGACGGTACATTTGCAAATCGCGATGCCAGTCCATCCCCTTGCTGTTTGGCTGGTACACCCGGTATTCCATTGGAAACGTCCCGGGTGTCAGCGGGTAACCATGGATGGAGTGGAAAATGGGCGCGAGCATGTCGTAGATTGGCTGCGCCTCGTCGTTGGATAGGCAGATGGTTTTTCGAGACGGCACTCGCCAATCGGTGAACAGCGGCAGCGATTTTGTCAACTGCTGGATACGGCGGTTTTGACCCAGGCGAAGATACAAAATGCCATCTTTTTCGTAATCCATTTCTTTTCTACATGTGTTTCATTTTTTTTTATCATCGTTGCACCGTCGCCAGAAGATAAAGATAGAACACAGGGGGGAAGACAACAACCCCAACAACCCCATAGACTCCCACCCCGATCCATCCCACACGTGGCAGCAACCATCGCGGGACTGCCAACAATAAAAGGTAGCACGAAATCAAGAAGACTAATTCATCCATTTACTTTTTTATATATTGTATATTATAAAAAAAATGGACATGGAGAATTGCACAACAGTCGGTGCACCAGTAAAACCATCTTTTATAAATTATTGTGGAGACCATTTTAAATATAATGGAACAGTAGAATATTTTCTCGAACAAATGGATCAAGTTTCTATTGAATGTTGCTGTGATTTAATATATAATAAACAAACATACGAATTTGAAGTTCTTGCATATCCAACAGACCAAAAAATTCTATACGCAATTCAAATATACAGCGAACCAAAAAACAATTGCCATGTAATTGAATTCCGTCGTTTATATGGACCAGGTTTCGTATATCGTAATCATATTATGAATGTATGGACAGCATTGCATAAACGTAACATTGGAGTCGTGATTCAATAATTATATTAGACTACAACCCCGTTTCCTATATCATTGTAGCAGGTACAGAGCAGGCGTTATCTGAAAAAACATTTTTTTTACCTTAATAAAGTTGTACTTATTTTTTTGTACTTGTTTGTAGTGTTCTTCCCTAGCAACTGACCTTAAAAAAATGTTTTTTCGCGTAGTCCTCTGTGTGTGCCTGCTAATTTTTGAAAAAACATTTTGTTTCGGTCTCAAATGAGTTTTGAATCGAGAATTCATTTTTTTTTTTTTTTTTTTTTTTACATCCATTAAAATTTTGGGGTCTCGTGAAAAAAAAATGTTTTTTAGTCGTTGCAAACACACTTACAACAATTTACCCGGTATACCGCTAAAAAATAATATATTAAATTTATCAATATAAATCTTGGAAAAAAGAATCAATATTGGGAAAAAGAATCAAATTTATTCAAAAATAAAAAAATACAATGATTCGAGTTCAGAACCCACCCACCCCAAAAGAGTTTTTTGCAGGGAAAGAAATACACTACACATTTAAGTTTAATGATTTAAGATTGAAATATAAGACATGGGCCACGACGAACACCAATGGTTTATATAGCGTGCATGTCTCCTCAACATCAGGGGAATCACCATTAACGGCGCATATGGATATAGAGGATGAAGCAACACCAGCGGAAGCATTTGAATTAGTTTCCAAGTTTGTATCACAGGTTGTACCCGAATTGGTGCTGCAAGAAATGAAACAACAACGTGAATTGAGTAATTAAAAATATACTTATTTTTTTTGCGCGGCAATCTCTGCCATCCTTCGTTGAAACTCCTTTTTGTCGTCCTCTATCGTATCCAATATCGTGTGCGCCGCTCGCAGGAATGCCGGGACGATTTTCCCGAACGTACTCGTTTGCAGCATCCCCAGCACCTTCCGCTTCTCCTCCGCGGTGCTGGCATCTCGCGCCGGCGCTTGCAACTTCTCGAACCACCCGAACACGTACTCGATCAGGTGGTACAAATCTTCCCCCTTGTAACAGTTGTTCTTCAACATCTGGCCAAAGATGGTGACGTCCATTTCTTCCGCAATCTTCTGGTGCAAATCGACCCGTTTTGGTATCTGTTGCGCGATCCGGATGCGCAACTCGTCGAATAATTGGATGATCCACTCGAAATCCTGGTCCACGAGGGATTTTTCGAGCAAGTCGTCGAAGGCTTTGAAGTAATTGTCCCGAATCTGCTTTTTCAACCGTTCCATTTTTTTGAGGCGGTAGAAAAAAACAAGTATGAACATCTCCGGCTGGATGGCGAATTGCATGGAGCGGCAACGACAATTTCGTCACAGGTTGGCATTGCCACCGAACAAAATCGAAGACCAAAAGATGTGCAGGTGGAAGCAACATTTTTTTCTGCTGTTCGAATAAATGATACGACCGATAGTACTTGTACTTTTGTGTGCGTTATTGATTCAGTTGTTATTAGCAGATCCAGTTTGTGACGATCTATATATTCACGGAAAAAATAAAAAAAGAACAGTTGTTAAGAGCCTTTTTAGCGAAGAAGAGTGTAGTAAAATCATAAATGAAGGCGGGGTATATGCAAAAAAACACACATGGCTTAAAAACAGACATGGACGTTATTCAACCACCGACAACGAAGTGACCGATACATGGAGTGTTTGGGACATGATAAAAAATAAAATAAGTAAAATGATGTATCCAAAAATTGCAAAGATGTATAATATAAACCAGAGCAAATTGGGAATAAAGGAAGTGTTTTTGGTTAAATACTCAGAGAATGGCCAACGAAAACTAGAATATCATAAAGATGGTTGTGAGTTCAGTTTCATTGTCGCGTTAAATGATCATTTTCAAGGTGGTGGAACTACCTTCAAACATGACCAGAAAAACATTCAGTTACGCATCGGAGATACTTTACTATTTTCGGGTAGAAATGAACACAAAGGTAATGAAATCGCGTTGGGAACAAGATATATATTAGCAGGATTTTTAAACTATGGAGGAAACCATTATTGTACAATTCGTACTTCTTAAAACAATATTCTTTTTTTGAAACCAATTGTTGGAAAAAGTCGAGAACCCGGCAGCAGTATTCGATATCGACGAACTGGACGTTAGACTGGTATTCATGAGGACATGCCTTTGCTTTGTAACATTGTGGACCTTATCTGAATTATGCGACCAATCAAAAATATAATTATTAGGATGGTGAGAATGTCGTTGATTTTCATTTGTTGGGGGTTTTATTTAGGATATAGAAAAAAAAATTTGCATTCCATTTTTTTCTGTTGTTCGAATAAATGCAAACCAAGGTCATCAAGACATTGAAACCATTGTTGGAAAAAGTCGAGAACCCGGCAGCAGTATTCGATATCGACGAAACGTTGATCTTGAACGTGGAAGACGACGGGTACAAGGTGCATAGGCCAGTATACGACGTGGTTCAATTCTTAAGAAAGCACCATGTTCCTGTCTTCGTCGTGACGGCCCGCCGAAAAAGCGAAGCCTCCGCCGCCTATGCGATGGAGCAGTTGTATACGTTTTACGACGAATTCGACGGCTTGTACATGGTGAACAAGGAGCACGACGAGGACGACTCCGCCTCCATTTTCAAATTTCGGTCGCGGCAGCGCGTCATGGACAAAGGGTACACGATCGTCCTGAATGCCGGGGACAACTGGTCCGACCTGGGGTTGATGGCGAAGAACGAGAAGCACCAAGTCCACACGGAATGGAAAACAACGTACCCCAGCCGAAAAAAACATTACCTGCTCGAAAACGTGGAAGAGACCAGTTTGTTGAGTTGGAAGGTCCCGAACAAAGACTACGAAGTGGATTAATAGCAATCCCGAAGTGGATTAAGGACCAGTAATAATCCCGAAGTGGATTAATAGAATCCAGAAGTGGATTAATAGAATCCAGAAGTGGATTAATAGAATCCCGAAGTGGATTAATAGAATCCCGAAGTGGATTAATAGAATCCCGAAGTGGATTAAGGACCAGTAATAATCCTTTTTTCCAAATGTTTAATTTCCTGTTGAAATGATTCGTCGCTCTTGTTTCTTGCTTTGAATTTCCAAAAATCCTTCCCATTCACATTTCTATTGAATGTCACCGCATGGTCTTTACAACCGTATAACTCAATCGGATACAAAGTTCTCAAACATTTTTCACATTTGGTGCAATTGTATTTACCATCTAGGTTTTGCCAGCACACTCTTAAATACGTTAAGCATTTCAAGTCGTACTCTAACATGAATTTTATTTTTTGTACCCTGGTTAAATCACCATGATGCACAATATTGAAAAAGGACGATGAATAGTGTTTGTCCAATTTGTATTGACTTCCCCATACGTAATCATCGTTGAATAAATGGCTAGATGGTATTAACATGTCTTGGAAATTATTCAACGAATACATAACATTGAATAAAGCGGGTCCAAACCAATATTCACCCCATTCAAATCCTTTTCCGTGGTGAATTTTGTTTTTTAAATCCGTTTCACATAAAATTAGTTTTTTGTCATACAGAGTTGCTATGGTTTTCAAATTTTCTATTGTTTCGGATAATAATTTTTTTTGGTGCAATTTGATATCAAACCCTATGACAAACAATATCGCATCCAATGTATGCCTATTCGAGTACAAGGTATAAAAACTATCTACACCCAAAGTAAATGTTGCAATGGTTTTTTTGCCATCGCGTTCCATCGCGTCTTTTGTTGGTACGTCAATATGCAACTGGAGATTATTATCATTATGCCATTTTCGAAACACTGGAACTAAATGTTGTAAATTATCAATGTACGCTTTATCAACCGGTATTTCCGAACATATCCTTGCTCCAGTTAAAATACTGTGTGGGACAAACAATGCGATTACACCTTCAATCCCTTCATAAAGAGGTTCATTTGATAGAAACGTATTCGTAAATGAATATTTTGTATGGTTGTACAAATACGTATACGTGATGGAATGTTCATCAACGACGGGTTCCAAAATGTTAATTATCTTCGGCGACATGAGAACATTTGCGTCGTCGCGTAAGGAATAGTCGTACACCGCCTTGTTTTTGTAATAATTATTCGGGTAAAAATGTACGGTTTTCCCCAGCAAGTGTCCAGCAATACCAATATGCAACCGGTTGGTGCGGACGACGTCGAACTTCGACAAATATTCGAATATGCGCATGGATACGGGCTCGATGTTGGTCTGTGTGTTGTTTGGCATGTTTAAATGATGGCTCAGGTCGATGTTGTCGTCGGGGATGGAAATATTGGTTTGTTCGCAATCCATTCGAAAAGCATGACAAACTTTTTGCGTGTTGTTTTGTTTGATTTTGTATATATCTATGTTTTGAATGTAGAACGCCATGTCCTTGGACAGGTAAATGTTGTGTTTGTGTCGTGCAAGCCGATGTACGTATTGAAAAGAGGTCCTTTCTCTGCAAAACAGGATCACGTTGCTGTCTAAACTTTTGATCAACGCATCCTCACTTTTTATGGTGTGTGGCAATACCACGATAAGATTGTTGTCTTTGTTGTTTTGTAAAAATATTTTACAATCGTCGTACAATCCGACCAAATTGCCCCCACCAGCATAAAACAAGACTTTATCATGGTAAATGCCGGTTGCGCTTCCAAACACCCACCTCAACCCCAATTCGTTGAAAAGTTGGATCGTCCCAAACGCAATCAAACTATCCCCGGCATTTCCAGGATTTGGGATGTAGATAATATCCTCATGTTGGTAGCGTTGTAAAAATACACGAATATCAGGAACTTCCTCCCGTAACTCCGCTAAAACCGGCAATCCCGGGCCATTGCCGTGTAAAAAGCAAGGCCGATATCCGTTCTTGTTGACAACCCTACCATCGGAGAAGCGGGTAAAGTCGGACGCCTGCGTCCCTGCCAAATTTTGGAACAAGACGCCGTTGTAGTCCAACACGATGGGGTGCGACTGCTGCAGGAATTGCGTGGTGTAAAACCGCTGATCGTCGTCGGTTGGCGCGACCGAGGCAGTCGCGAGCAACTCCTGAATCAATTTCGTAGGTCCCATGAACAGCCCGGAGTTTAAATACTTAAACATGGATGCAGTGGGAGGATATTGCGAGGATCGATCTTTGTCCGGCCAACAATATGCCTCTGCGCCAAATACAAGTTTGCCATCGAAATGCTGTTTGTACGTTTCCATCACCTCGGCTTCGTCCCCTAGCACCACGACGTCGTAGCAATCGGTAAACACTATGTATTCTGACAGGTCCCGTCGTTTCAAATACTCTTGCAAGTATAGAATTTTTTTACCACCCCCAGGACCTTGCGCCATGTTTCCACCATTCCATTGATCGCCAAACCCCAACACTCGATATTGCCACGAAGATGCGGATTGAACGAATCGATTGTAGCCATGCGTAGGGTCGGTCCCTACGGTAATCAACCGGACGACATTGGAACGAGGAAGGTAATAATAAATTGCCTGTTGTTGTGAACCATCGTAATGCCCGACATACCGTTGCGAATGGGAAGGAACAAACGAGTTCAACACCTTTACGACGCTATTTGTCACTGGAAGGTAGTCGTTTTCTAGCGGCGGGTGGCCGTACACCACAAATGTACATGATGGTAATATCGAAATCAAGTTTCGACTATGTGATTCAAATGCCATCATCATTATTTATAGTATATTTAATAATCATTTTGTGATGTTTTTACCGCGAATATCCGAATCGTCCGCGTTGCTATTCGAATAGCACATGTAGGGTTTCGAGGTGTAGACCGTTCCGCAATGCATCATGACACTCACCATGTAGTGGTCCACGGGCAAATGAAAGAAGTCGTACCATTTTCCACCACTGATACATGGAATTGGATGGTGCAGTTGGTCCAATAATTTTTTTGCCCCACTCAGTGACACCACATAGGAAAACGTGCAGCGCGACATGTCACGGTCGTCCCATGTAGTGGTGTCGTGCTTCACGATATTTTTTGCTACCGGTATGTAGTGTTGAAACGGGACCCCTTTGTCTCTGCCACCAATATACAGTAGTTCCACGTGCTGCATTCGAAGCAGTTGATCTTGCATTGTTTTCCAATTTGCCTCGAAATTTGGATAAAATTCCACATCGTCCTCGAAAACCAGCGTGTATGGAATTTGTTCCGCAACAATTTTCTTCCATATGGCAAGGTGACTCATCCAACACCCCTTTTCTCCCGAATATTGCATTTTGTCAAATCTTGGATCTACGTCGTTTCGGTGGGATGCATCGAAGGCTTCAAACACTTCCACGGTGTTGATGGGGCACGTATTTCGAAACACCATCAAACGGTCCGGTCGGCGTTTTAAATTAATTACAAATGTTTTCATGAACGTTTGTAGTTTGCAACAGTAAAAAAAGTAAGAGTTGAACCCATTTTTTTTCATGACATATGGTAAACCCAACCATGCTTCGGAGTAAATTAGTGGCACCTGGCGATCCAAATATATACCGAGGTCCAATGGGTCCACCAGGACCAAAAGGTGAAAAAGGAACCAATGGAACCAATGGAACCAAAGGAAACAAAGGCAATGACGGGCAAAAAGGAGAAGGCGTGAAGGGCCAACAGGGCCAAAAAGGTGAAGGTATCAAAGGCCAAAAAGGCGAGCAAGGTGTAAAAGGCCAGAGTGGAGAAAAAGGAGTAGGTGTGAAAGGCCCAAAAGGCGATGCCGTGAAAGGGGAGAAAGGCGATGCAGTGAAAGGCCAACGGGGCCAAAAAGGCCTTCAAGGTATGAAGGGGATAAGTGTAAAAGGGGAAAAAGGAGATGCTGTGAAAGGAGAGAAAGGCTCTGCTGTGAAAGGCCAAAAAGGAACGGAAGGGATAAGTGTAAAAGGGGAAAAAGGAATCAAAGGAGATGCTGTGAAAGGCCAAAAAGGGCAAACTGGCCAACAAGGCGTAAAAGGAGAAACTGGAGTGTTTGAATATAAATTCACCGCTCCGTCGAAAGGTGACATGGAAAACGGCAATTTTGATTCTGGCACTTCTCCAGCCGTTGAAAACGATTTATGTATTATACAATCAAGTACCGACTCCTCTGACAATGCGGAATTATATGTCTATAACAATGAAGGTACTTGGACGTTTTTGTCGGATTTATCTGGGTTTCAAGGTGAAAAAGGAATACAAGGTGAAAAAGGCGATGCCATTAAAGGTGAAAAAGGCGAGCAGGGTATCAAAGGCCAAAAAGGCGAGCAGGGTATCAAAGGCCAAAAAGGTCAACAAGGTGTGAAAGGTCAAAAAGGTAAACAGGGTATTAAAGGCCAAAAAGGTGAACAAGGTGTGAAAGGTGAACAGGGTATCAAAGGCCAAAAAGGTGAACAAGGCCAAAAAGGCGAGCAGGGTATCAAAGGCCAAAAAGGTGAACAGGGTATTAAAGGCGAGACGGGTCAAAAGGGTAAACAGGGTATCAAAGGCCAAAAAGGTCAACAGGGTATCAAAGGCCAAAAAGGCGAGCAGGGTATCAAAGGCCAAAAAGGCGAGCAGGGCGTCAAAGGCCAAAAAGGCGAGCAGGGTGTCAAAGGCCAAAAAGGTGAGCAGGGTATCAAAGGCCAAAAAGGCGAACAGGGTATTAAAGGCCAAAAAGGCGAGACGGGTATTAAAGGGCAAAAAGGTGAACAAGGACAAAAAGGTCAAAAAGGTGAAGAAGGACAAAAAGGTGAGCAGGGCCAAAAAGGTGAACAGGGTATTAAAGGTCAACAGGGCCAAAAAGGTGAGCAGGGTATTAAAGGCGAGCAGGGCCAAAAAGGTGAGCAGGGTATCAAAGGCCAACAAGGCCAAAAAGGTGAACAGGGTATCAAAGGGCAAAAAGGTGAGCAGGGTATTAAAGGCCAGCAGGGCCAAAAAGGTGAACAGGGTATCAAAGGCCAAAAAGGTGAAGGTATTAAAGGCCAAAAAGGTGAGACGGGTATTAAAGGCGAGCAGGGCCAAAAAGGTGAGACGGGTATTAAAGGTCAAAAAGGTGAACAAGGCCAAAAAGGTGAACAGGGTATCAAAGGCCAAAAAGGTGAGCAGGGTATCAAAGGTCAAGAAGGTCAGAAAGGGAAACAAGGTGTGAAAGGGGAAACTGGATTATTTGAATATAAATTCACCGCTGCTTCGAAACATGACATGGAAACCGGCGTCTTTATTTCAGGCGTTCCTCCAGCCGTTGAAAACGATTTATGCATTATACAATCAAGTACCGACTCCTCTGACAATGCGGAATTATATGTATACACAAATAACAATACATGGGTATTTTTGTCTGATTTATCTGGATTTCAAGGTCAAAAAGGCGAGCAGGGTATCAAAGGTGAGCAGGGTATCAAAGGCCAAGAAGGTATCAAAGGTCAAAAAGGCCAAGAAGGTATCAAAGGTCAAAAAGGTGAAGAAGGTATCAAAGGTCAAAAAGGTGAAGAAGGTATCAAAGGGCAAAAAGGTGAGCAGGGTATTAAAGGCCAAAAAGGTGAGCAGGGTATCAAAGGCCAAAAAGGTGAGCAGGGTATCAAAGGCCAAAAAGGCGAAGGTGAAAAAGGTAATAAAGGATCTTCTTCAGTTTACGCAACAACCTTTAATGGCCCTCATGGTCTTGATGACAATCGTAATCCAACTGCAACTTTAGGAGCAGTAACCGTAGGTACGGGTTTAGCATACATTGGTGGTGAGTTTATTATAGTGTCTAGAGACGCTGGTCCGGATCATTTTCAAATCGCACAAGTAACATCATATGATAGTGCTACTGGTGTGATGTCTTGGTCTCATGTAGAGGCTAGCACTGTTTATTCCGGTAGTGAAAACTGGAATATTAATTTAACTGGAAATCCTGGAAAAGGATCTTCAATTTATGCAACAACCTTTAATGGCCCTCATGGTCTTGATGACAATCGTAATCCAACAGCAACTTTAGGAGCAGTAACTGTAGATACTGGCTTAGCATATATTGGTGGGGAATTAATTATAGTATCTAGAGACGCTGGTCCGGATCATTTTCAAATCGCACAAGTAACATCATATGATAGTGCTACTGGTGTGATGTCTTGGTCTCATGTAGAGGCTAGCACCGTTTATTCCGGTAGTGAAAACTGGAATATTAATTTAACTGGAAATCCTGCGACAGACGGGGTAAAAGGTCAAAAAGGCGAGCCGGGTGAAGGAGTAAAAGGTGAGAAGGGGGAAACAGTTATCGTAGATGAGAATAATGCAATTTTAATAAAGGGTGATAAAGGTGAAAGTGGTACGAAAGGTACAAAAGGGGATACAATTATCGTAGATGAATCCAATTCGATATTGATTAAAGGCCAAAAAGGTGAACAAGGCCAAAAGGGTGAACAAGGTCAAAAAGGTGAGCAGGGTATTAAAGGTGAGCAGGGTATTAAAGGTGAGCAGGGTATTAAAGGTGAAGAAGGTCAGAAAGGTGAGCAGGGTATTAAAGGCGAACAGGGTATTAAAGGTGAACAGGGTATCAAGGGTCAAAAAGGCGAGCAGGGTATTAAAGGTCAAAAAGGTGAAAAAGGACAAAAAGGTGAACAAGGACAAAAAGGTGAACAGGGTATTAAAGGTCAAAAAGGTGAGCAGGGTTTTAAAGGCGAACAGGGTATTAAAGGTCAAAAAGGTGAGCAGGGTATTAAAGGCGAACAGGGTATTAAAGGTCAAAAAGGTGAACAAGGACAAAAAGGTGAACAGGGTATTAAAGGTGAGCAGGGCCAAAAAGGTGAGCAGGGCCAAAAAGGTGAGCAGGGTATTAAAGGCCAAAAAGGTGAGCAGGGTATCAAAGGTGAGCAGGGTATTAAAGGTGAAGAAGGTCAGAAAGGAAAACAAGGTGTGAAAGGAGAAACTGGAGTGTTTGAATATAAATTCACTGCTGCGTCGAAAGGTCAAATGGAAAACAACGACTTTACTTCCGGCACTCTTCCAGCCGTTGAAAACGATTTATGTATTATACAATCAAGTACCGACTCCTCTGACAATGCGGAATTATATGTATATACAAATAACAATACATGGGTATTTTTGTCTGATTTATCTGGATTTCAAGGCCAAAAAGGCGAACAAAGTCAAAAAGGCGAACAGGGTATTAAAGGTCAAAAAGGCGAGCAGGGTATCAAAGGTCAAAAAGGCGAACAGGGTATTAAAGGTCAAAAAGGCGAGCAGGGTATCAAAGGTCAAAAAGGCGAACAGGGTATCAAAGGCCAAAAAGGTGAAGAAGGCCAAAAAGGTCAACAGGGTATCAAAGGTCAAAAAGGTAAAGAAGGCCAAAAAGGTGAGCAGGGTATCAAAGGTCAAAAAGGTCAACAGGGTATCAAAGGCCAAAAAGGCGAGCAGGGTATCAAAGGCCAAAAAGGTGAGCAGGGTATCAAAGGCCAAAAAGGCGAGCAGGGTATCAAAGGCCAAAAAGGCGAGCAGGGTATCAAAGGCCAAAAAGGTGAGCAGGGTATCAAAGGCCAAAAAGGTGA
>Ga0115013_10000770_pt1 | contig 19030 bp, 16 predicted proteins | sample SouAtlMetagenome_2_FD_88686 | JGI IMG/M metagenome (GOLD analysis project Ga0115013, IMG submission 88686) | Marine eukaryotic phytoplankton communities from Atlantic Ocean - South Atlantic ANT15 Metagenome | ecosystem: Environmental > Aquatic > Marine > Oceanic | place: South Atlantic Ocean...
ATCATCCTGGGAGGTCAATTTCTTTTCATCAATAGAGGTCACAATATCGCGCTCGGTGAGTCCGGCGAGATCAGCCGGGCTATCCTCCAGAACGAAATTAAGCTGGAGTCCGCTTTCGAGATTCAAGTGCCATGCGAGATCCTCGTTAACAGGATCTCCGGAGACGCCAAGGAAAGCTTGCTTCGCCTCAAGAGGTCTTTTCACGTCGTCTTCACGACCGCCCTGATTGTTCTCGGGAACAATTTCGGCAGGAACGGGAGCTTTTTCAGTAGGAGCCCCACCGGGACGCTCAATTCCCTGGGCGCCGCCAAGAACTCCTAGAAGAATCGTGAGACCAATTTTAATGGTATGTGAGAGTTGGTTATTCATTTGCTGGTTCAGCGTTGGATTTTAAAATTTTTGTTTAATCAATTTTCGCCGGAAGAAAAACGACTTCTCTCGTCGGTTGCTCGACGATCACTTGTTCGCCCTCCTCATTTTGAAAATAGACCGTGTTGGTGGCATTGACTTCCATACAGCGAACAGCCTGTCCGGACCTCGTCCAAATCACTCCCACGTCGTTCGTGGAGAGAATTTTGGCTCGGGCATCACTGGGAGTGAAGGCGGCAGTCGAAATCCCGACGGGGGCTTCACTCATGGAAGAGGCCACGGAGGGATTTGCTGGAGGATTTCCACCACCCGAGATGAAAGAAACTCCGGCACCCATCACGGCCACGGCAGCCACCGAGCGCCACCCCAACCAATTGCCGGTCGATTCCGCAGGCTTCTGGTTGAGAGGAACAATTTTTTCCTCCACGGGGACGTGTTCATGCCAGCGTGCCATCGCGCTATCCAGACGCGCAATCATATCGTCCGGCATTCCCAACGGGGAAAGCTTCTTCAATTCTTCTTCAAGTTTGTTCAGTTCAGCATCCATGACAATTGAGGGTCGGGCTAGAGATCTCCATTTAAGCGTGCGGTGGCGAGTTGTTTTCTTAATGCCTCGATTCCATAACGGTAGCGCGAGGCGGCGGTATTGAGGGAAATGTCGAGCGACTCGCCAATCTCGGCAAAGGTTCGCTCTCCCCAAAGTTTCATATAAATGACTTCGGAAAATTTCTTGGGTAGACCCTTGAGCCCTACTTCGAGAATTCGACGGGTTTCGTCCATATTCTCGCTATTTTCGAAATGAGGAAGGTCAATGTCCGATCCAAGAGTCTTTCTGTCTTCGACAACGAGTTCCTCTCGCTTGCGACGGCGATCGTCCTTGCGGCCCAGGTCAATGGCCTCCCTGCGGATCTGGGTATAAATAAACGCGAGCCACGCTTGTTGATCCCCCACAAAGGTACCTTCCTCAACCTTCCGCGCCAATTTCACGAGGGCGTTTTGCAGGATGTCCTCGGCATCAGCAATCGAGCGGGTCTGTTGTCGGGCAAACAAGAGCAGCTTCGAGCCGTGCTCTTCGAGCCAAGCTCGAAAGCGCGAGGGCCGGGATGCGTTCGCTGGTGCTGGGTTCACGTTCTGAGGATTAGTTGGTATGAAAGCGTTTCCTCTCAAGGACTTTATCTGATTATTTTGCGAAAAAATAGCCCGCTTTTACAAGCTCTCAACCTCGATCCCGCAATAATGCCCTTCCGGTGGCAGATTTTTTGCTTTTCATCACCTCGAAGGGCGTTCCTTCGGCCACGACACGCCCTCCCTCATCCCCTCCCGTGGGCCCGAGATCGATCAAATGATCACAAGCTGCGATCACATCGAGATTGTGCTCCACCACCACTAGGGAGTGTCCGGCATCCCGCAATCTGAAGAGGACCTCCAAAAGAACCTGCACATCCTGATAATGCAGACCTGTTGTCGGCTCATCGAGTAAATACAATGCATGGCCTTTGGCCGCCTTGGAGAGTTCGCAAGCCAACTTGATCCGCTGGGCCTCTCCGCCTGAGAGAGTATTGGCGGCCTGGCCTAATTTTACATAGCCCAATCCCACATCGAACATGGCATTCATGATGACGCTCAACTTGGGTACGACTCCAAAAAACTCCCGACCTTCCTCGACCGTCATCTCCAGCACATCGGCGATGCTTTTTCCTCGATAGCGGATCTCGAGGGTCTCCCGATTGTATCTCCGTCCGCGGCAGGCTTCGCAATTGACCCAGACATCGGGGAGGAAATGCATATCGATCCGGATCGCTCCCCCGCCCTGACATTTTTCACAACGCCCTCCCTTGACATTAAAACTGAACCTTCCCGCCTTGTATCCACGCTGACGGGACAGTGGAAGTTGGGAGAAGAGATCTCGCACGAGGTCGAAGGCTCCCGAGTAGGTCGCAGGATTGGATCGCGGACTTTTCCCAAGCGGGCTTTGGTCCACAAAAATCACCTTTTCGAGGTAATCCATCCCCTCGACCCTCTTGTGCTTTCCTGGAATATCTTTGACTCCATGAAAATTCCGGGCCAGCGCTCTTTTCAGCACCTTGTTGATAAGGGTCGATTTTCCGCTCCCGCTCGGACCGGTCACTCCGACCAACTGCCCGAGAGGAATGGCAACCTCATCACCTTTTAAATTGTGCTCCGTCGCTCCAATGATTTTGAGAAAAAAATCGGCCCGTCGCTTCTTTCCTGCGACCGGGCTTACCGCCCGGCTCAACCATTGCCCCGTGGCTGAATCAATCTTCTGAATCTCTTCCGGCGTTCCCTGTGCCACCAATTGTCCGCCATGCGCACCAGCCGATGGACCAATTTCGATCACCTGATCCGCAGCCCGTACCATCGCTTCGTCATGCTCGACCACAACGACCGTGTTACCGGCATCACGTAATTTCAACAAAGCCCCGATCAGGCGATTATTATCCATCGCGTGCAATCCAATACTCGGCTCATCGAGGACATACAAAACCCCAGCCAATCCAGAACCCAACTGGGTTGCTAATCTCACCCGCTGAAATTCCCCACCTGAAAGCGTTCCGCTAGCCCGATCCAGACCAAGATATCCTAATCCGACTTCATCCAAGAACGAGAGACGTTTGGCAAGCTCATTGATTACCCCTTTCATGACCACCCTGCGATCATCTTCCACCTTCAGCTCACTCAACCAAACCCGAGCTTTGGAGATTGGCAGTTCACAAAAGCCATCGATTCCCAACTCACCCTCCCCGCTTGCTAACTTCACCGCAAGATACTCCGGCTTAAGTCGCTTGCCATGACACACCCGACACTCACGCGAGGTCATATAGCGCCCCATGTTTCGCTTCACGCTCTCGCTCTCGGTATCGCGAAACAAGCGCTCCACCTGACAACATACTCCCTCGAATTCCTTCTGCAAGGGCACCACGCGACCATCCTTCTCCCAATTTACGGTAATCTTTTTTTTCCCCAACCCAAAGAATAAAGCTTTGCGAAACTCTCTCGGTAACTTGTCAAACCGCTCATTCAGATCCGCTCCAAAATGAGCGGCCAGTGCTTCAATATGGAGTTGATTCCAGCCCTTCTTTTTTGCCGGACCCTTTGTCCCAACCCTCACCGCACCTTGCGCCAAAGATTTACTCCGGTCAGGCACGACCAAAAAAGGATCACAAAACAATTCGGTTCCCAAACCATGGCAGGTAGCGCAGGCGCCGAGATGCGAGTTAAAGGAAAAATGACGCGCGCTCAGCCCGGTCAATTCAAAACCTGTTTCGGGATTACGATAACTCGTTGCAAAGGCACTTTCATTCCACTCACAACCTCCTTTCTGTTGCGAAAGCGCGCGCACTTCCAGCCCGCAAATCCGCAAAGCGATTTCCACGCTGTCGGCCAAACGGGAATCCAAACCCTCTTTCACCACCAAGCGATCGACTACGATCTCCACCTCCCCACCTTCATCCGGCCAAAGCGATGCCGCTTCCTCCAATTCCACGATCTCTCCCCCGATCCGCACCCGCACAAATCCCTGCCGCTGCAAATCCGCGATCATCCCCGCGGCGTCACCTTCCGACCTCACCGGCGCCAGCAAAATAATCCGAGTGCCTTCTTTGGACTCGCAAAGACTCGAGACAATGTCGGCCGTCGTCATCCGCTCAAGTTTCTCACCCGTCTCAGGATCGTGAGGAACACCGATCGCCGCGTAGAGTATTCGTAAGTAGTCGTGAATCTCGGTCACGGTCGCAATCGTTGACCGGGGATTCCCCGAGCCGGAACGTTGTTCGATCGCAATAGCCGGGCTGAGGCCCTCGATGGCATCGACCTCCGGCTTTTCCAGCTGATCCAAAAATTGCCGGGCATATGCCGACAAGGACTCCACATAACGACGCTGCCCCTCGGCGTAAAGCGTGTGGAAAGCCAAGGACGACTTCCCACTCCCGCTCACTCCGGTGATCACGACCAGCATTCCCCGGGAGATATCGACATCTATCCCCTGAAGATTATGTTGCCGCGCTCCCCGAATCCGAATCACGGGAGTGATTACAACCACACCCGCACTGAATTACGCGCAAAAAATTCTCCAGACATTGCCTGTTGGAAGAGAACTGGTAGCGCGCCTGTCCGATGAAAATTCTCGCCCTCCTCTTCACCTTTGTCTCACTCGCCGGCGGGAACAAACCCAACATCATCGAAATTCTCCGCGATGACCTCAGCTACACCGGCGCCGGGTTCCGAGTCGCCGGCATCATGTCCTGGCCAGAAAAAATCAAAGCCGCCAATACTGTTTCCCACGTCATCTCGGCACTCGATTTTCTTCCAACCCCAAAAAGCTCGCCGAGCTCACCGAAAAACTCACTAAGCACTGCCGGGAACTTGTCCACAATTCCCAAGTGTGGGGACAATCCAAATAGTTCTTCATCGCCTTGGTCCCTATATTCTGCCATGGAGATCCCATGCACTCGGAGTTCTTCGCACCCAAGACCTCACTCAAAATTTGTGGCGTCACCTCTTTGGGCGATGCCCGTGCTTTGGCCGACCTCCAAGTGGATGCACTCGGAATCAATTTCTGGCCCCCCTCCAAACGATACTGCTCTCCCGAACTCGCCCGCACCTTCGCCCCGGAGGTGAAAGGAGAAATCCTACGCGTGGGTGTCTTTGTCAACAATGCCCGACCGCTCGCCGAAGAGCTTTTCTACGAGGGACTCATCGACGTGGTGCAACTTCACGGGGATGAATCCCGCGAAGACATCGACTACTTCCTCGACCAAAACATTCCGGTCATCAGAGCAGTCAGCGCCAAGAATCTCCCAAACGATCCTCCCTCGGACAAAAATTTCGCCCTCCTCATCGACACCCCTGCAGGAAAAGACTACGGCGGCACCGGAAAAACATTCGACTGGTCCATCGCCCGTAAGTTTATCGCCAGCCATCCGGAACTTCCCATCCTGCTGGCCGGTGGCCTCAACCCCACCAACGCCGCCGAAGCTGTCACCAGCGTCCAACCCGCCGCCCTCGACATCGCCTCCGGAGCAGAAATCAGCCTTGGAGTGAAAGATTTCGATAAAATCAACTCCCTTCTGTCGATCCTGCCATGAATCACGTTTTCCTCATCTTCCTCGGCGGAGGTCTCGGTTCGGTGGCTCGCTGGGGACTTTCCTCGGGCATCGAAGCGCTTGCCAAAAACACCTCGCTCAAGAATTTCCCGATCGGTATTCTTACCTGTAATGTCCTAGGCTGCTTCCTTATCGGCTGCCTTTTCGGATTTTTGACCTCAAAAACGACCCCTCAATGGGTCATGCCACTCCTCGCCACCGGATTCCTCGGAGGTTTCACAACTTTTTCAACTTTCGCCAAAGATACACATTCTCTATGGGTTAATGGGCTCACATATCTCGCTTTTTTTAAAATAATTCTTTCGGTTGCCCTGGGGGTTGCAGCAGTCTTCATTGGGATAAAGATCACTCAAAGCACTTAGAATCAATTTGTTTAAGGGGTCTAATCCATTAAAAAAACAATGTAAAATTTTAGTGGTATTTTGGCATCCTTTACATTAAACAATTCTAGACCGATTTCCGGTCAACCCAAGGGACCCAAATTGTATGACGACTGACCGACGCCTCGCCGCTTGCATTTGCCTCCCTGCCTGGTTATTCATTTCCCAGCTTGCTTTGGCTCAAGAAGATCCCACTGAAGAAAAAGCTGCTGAGCCGGAAAAAACCGAGGAGCCCGCCTCTCCAGACAAAACCACTCCCGGAAACCCGACGCTTCCCGAACCCAAGCTCCCCACTTCTAAAAATCCCAGCGTAACCCCGGGCGGGCCAGCCACCGATCTACCCGAAGCAGAAGTGCCCCTTGATGGTATTCTCATCGTTCCCGAAGTTCCTCTCCCCGAGGGCGACCCGCTCTTAACAACCGCTAGAGATGCCTCCATCCCCCGCTTGGCAGGCCCTGACGCCCTGGATCCGGAAATTGCCGGTCTTTTAATCAACGATGCGTCGCCCCTCCTCGACAGAAACGCCAATCAGGGCAGTGGAAGTTTGCTCGCTGAAGAGGCCGCGCTAACTGGCCGAGAGAATAACACCGAAGGACTCGTCCTCTCAATCGGAGTCACCGAAAATTACTCATCCAACCTGGAGCTGGACGAAACAGATCACCTCTCAATTTTCTACACGAGTATTGAACCTGGATTTTCCTACCGTTCTGCACCCAGCGGCGGCGCCTACAATGTTCTGGCCTTTGACTACAACGCAGGATTCGACATTTACCACGACAGCGCAGTGGATGATGCCACTAACCATCGCGTCGCCACCATCTTCACTCATAACGGCGCGAAACTCACCGCAGAATTCACCGGTGAATATGTCCGATCCACTGAATCAAGTCGCTTCACAGAAAGTTTTTCCGAAAACACCACCGCCTCGGCAAGACTCAATCTAAACTACAAGCTGAGCACTAAATCCAGAATTTCGGCCTCAGCTCATTTCAGTCGCACAGAGAGCGACGCTGGAGCATCCAATGTCAGCGACCTTTTCGGAGCCTCACTCAGCGGACTCTACATCTATTCGCCAAAACTGAGCCTTGGACCCTCGCTTCGCTTCGCGAATAGTGAATCTGACGCCACTGGAAGCATCTCTTCAGTCGCCTTCGGAGCAGATGTCCGCTATCGACCCAGTCAGAAAATCTTTCTTCAATCAACCTTCGGTGTGGAGAGTGTCGACCTGCCTCAGGATGGCTCGGAAACCAGCCCCACAGCTACTTTCAGCGCCCTATACAGCCCGAATCAAATCTGGAGCTTCAAGGGCGAAGTGCGTTACGAAGCAATCCCCATCAACTCCCGATCCAGCTCAACGATAGGTCGTCTCCCGGGCCAAGATCCGCTTGAGAGCCTCAGTGGCCCCTCCAGCGATGGAGACCAGCAAGTCAACACTTCCCTGAGTGCCAATTACACCCCGGGCAATGATTGGCGGGTTAACGCGACCTTCAACCACCGCACCTCGCCTTCAATCATCAACCCCGGCGAGAGCATCGCGGACTCTTCGATTGCCTTGGGAGTCTCGCGAAGCTTTGGCAAATCAGAGCTCACCCTGCGCCTTTCAAATAGCACCACCGAGTTCGAGGGACTTGCCTTGGGAACCGATGGAACGGGCGGAGATCAGGAGTTTCAGCAGATCGCCCTCTACTACGACTACCCGGAATTGTTCAATGGTTTTGACCTCAACGCCGGAATTAGTTATCTAGAGAATACTGGCAACGTGAAATATGATGAGGTTGGTGTATCTGTCTCAGCACGTTACCGCTTCTAAACCATAAGCATTCATTATTGTGAAAATCCACCTCCTTCACTACCTAGCCCTTCTGAGCTTACCCATTACTTCATTATCAGCACAGAAAGGAACGGAAGGAGGCGGTGAGGATAAAAAGGCCACAGTCACGGAAGCAAAGCCAGCGACCGAATTCAAGCCCTCCAGCAACTATCGCCTCAAAGGCGGAGACGAGGTACAACTCATTGTCTATGAAGAAGAAGAGCTGAATAAAACAACTACTCTGTCCCCGACGGGAGAGGCCTCCTTCCTTCTCATCGAGTCAATTAACCTCAATGGGTTAACCCTTGCTGAAGCCGCAGCAAAAATTGAAAATGCATTTAAGCCAGACTACCTCAAAAAACCCAAAGTCACTCTTGATCTCATGACAGCGGCCGACGCAAGAGTCAGTGTCAGTGGCGCAGTTGTCTCGGCGGGACAAATTGGGATTACCCAGGGGGGAACACTCGACATTCTGGGCGCCATCTTACGAGCTGGCGGCCTGAGCAAGGAGGCGGATAAATCTAAAATTGTTGTCACTCGAGGAAAAGATCGCAAGGTCTATCACTTCGACGCCCTTTCTGAGCCGGGAGCTGAACCCGTCCTTCTTCAGGATCACGACAACATCGATGTCCGCATTCACCCACACGCTAACAAATCTGTCCTCGTCATAGGGGAAGTTCACAGCCCCATAGATATCCCCTTCCCTCTCGACTCATCGCTGACAGTCGGCATTGCCATCGGTCGTTGCGGAGGGACAAAAACCACCGCCTACGCTCCGGGCATCACCATTCAACGAAACGGAAAAACCCTCTACCTCAATGCCGGCTCCAAAACGAAATTAGAACCCGGTGATGTCCTCAAGGTCCCTCCCAATCCCTACATCGGAAAATTCGTCACCGTTACCGGGCAGGTCAACACTCCCGGCCAAGTTCCTTTTGCCACCAATGGCAGCCTTAACATTGCAACCGCCCTCACCTTAGCCGGGGGGAAAACCCAGATCGCAGATCTCAAAAAAGTCTCCATTCTTCGCACCGTGAACGGCAAGCCCACTACCTACAAAGCCGACGTTCGCGCCATGCTTGAAGGTGCACAAAAAATGTTTTACTTGAAAGCGGGCGACATCGTTATCGTCGGAGAGCGCCTCTTTTAACACACCCTACTCCTCAGAATCACACCCACTAAAAACCATGGCCAAACTTCGTAGTTCCCCGGGACCCGTCGACTCCTATTACGACGAAACCAAGGCGGTAATTAAAAAGTCTCCGGGCGTGCTCGACCTTGCCTATCTTCTCCCCCGCCTGATCGCGCGCTGGCATTGGATTCTTATCGGCATCCTTCTGGGTATCGTCCTTGGAGTGATCAACATCCGGATGAGCGTGCCGGAGTATCGCTCCACCGCCACCGTTCGAGTAAAAAGCCAAAACTCCGGCTCCATGGGCAATTCCAGCGAATCCGACGATATTGACCTCCAAAGTCTTGAAGCAGCAGAAGATATTCGAAGTGATTTTGATCGAACCGAACTCTTCCTCGCCGTCGCCAGCGACCCCACTGTCCGTAATTTGGCGAATCTAAGCCCACCCGACCCACCCAGTCTCATGGGAATTTTCACAGCCAAGGAAGCCGTGAAGAAGAAGGTCTTTGCAGACGTGCCGGAGCCGGAACAACTTTCCGGAATGATCAGCGGATGGACCAGCTCGGAGGTCCGCCGCGGAACCCGTCTGATTGACATCTCCGTTAATCACACCGACCCTGATGTGGCTCAAGTCATTGCCAATCAGATCGTAAAGCAATTCATAAATATTAGAGAGGGAGTAAATGAGGAAGGCAAAAAATCAGACCTCCAACACCTTCTGGCAGCGGCTAAAGAGAGAGAATCGGAGCTCGAAACCGCCCGTCGACGCGCCGGGAGCTACACCCCAGCTCTCGAGGCCGAAAAGGAAATGGCTGTTGCCGAGAAAGCCGTTCAGGACCTCTCCATTCGCTACGGTCCGAAACATCCAAAAATCATTTCCGCAACCGACCACATTGACCTCAAAACAAAAATTCTTCTCAGCGCGATGATGGACGTTCTCTCTAATGATCTCGAAACCGATTATTGGCGGGGCTTCCAAGATCAAATCGACGACATTAAAAATGAAGGAAATTTCAGGGAACTCCGAAACGCGATGAAACTCCGCGCTTCACTCCTAACCAACAGTGTTGAGACCAAAAACGAACTATACAACACCCTCCTCTCGCGAGTCGGTGTTCTTAAAACAGATGCGGAAGGGGTTGAGGCGGAAGTCATCAAGCACGAGGATGCTCCCCGGGCCTGGGCTCCCTTCTCCCCAAACCGAAAAATGATCATGGTGAAAACCACCATGCTTGGACTTTGCGGCGGACTCGCTCTCGCCTTCATGTTTCAGTTCGTTGACAACAAGATCCACGGTGTTACCGATATCGAACAGACCTTCGGCATCTCTATCCTCTCGGCGGTTCAGAAACTTCCACCCGAGGAAGAACTACTCAAGGAAATGGAAAGCATCCGCGATCTGCCGGTCTCAATGAAACACATCTGCCCCACCCTCGCTGTGCCTGGATGGAAAACCGACTTCGTTCACTCGGAAATGTTCCGCGTTCTCCGCGCCTCAATCTCTCTTCTTGGGGATACCAACCAGCGGAAGATCACCATGATCACCTCCTCCGTTCCCGGTGAAGGTAAAACTTTCTGTGCCGCCAACCTTGCCCTGGCCTACGCCAAACAGGGAACCCGCACCCTCCTCGTCGACTTCGATCTTCGTAAACCGGCCGTCCACAAGATCTTCAACGAAGAACGCGCCGCCCGACCCGGCATTGTAAACGTCCTCAATGGAACCGCCGCCTCCAACCAAGCCATCACCGTCTACCCCGGTCTCGACACTCTCTCGGTAATCTATTCCGGACCGAAGTCACCAAACCCGGGCGAACTTCTCGAACCAGGACGCCTGAGAGACCTTGTCGGAATGTTCTCCTCCAACTTCGATCACATCGTGATTGATAGCGCACCGCTTCTTCCAGTGCCGGATACCCGAATCCTAGCTCCACTGGTCGATAACCTCGCCCTAGTAATCCGCGCCGAACACACTCCGGTAAAAAGCATTCGAAGGGGCTTCGATATGCTCGAAGACGATGGCGTTTTTCCATCCGGGGTCATCCTCAACGACTTCACCGAAAACCGCCTTCAGGGTGGCAAGTACGGATACGGATACGGTTACGGCCACTATGGCGACGACACCTAAATCGTTCAGCTTTCGAAGATCACCCAATTTCTCCCTAATTATTGGATTCCCAATGCTAAAGTTTTCATGATAGTCTACCCAAAGTGATCAATGGCGGCCCCTTCTTTGATTCGCCAAACTTCATTTCGCAGACATGCAAACTATCCTAGAAGCCGGACGCGCTGAAAAAAACTACTGGCGCGATCTCTGGCGCTACCGGGAACTTTTTCAGGTCCTCGCATGGCGCGACCTCTCGGTTCGATATAAACAAACGGTCATCGGGGTCGCTTGGGCGGTCGTTCGGCCCGTCCTCACCATGCTTGTGTTCACCTTCGTCTTTGGCACGGTCGCGAATCTTAAAAGTCATGGCGCCGCTCCCTACGCCCTCATGGTTTTTGCGGGACTTCTCCCATGGCAGTTTTTCTCCACCGCGCTAACCGACTCCTCGAATTCCCTCACCACCAATGCCAACCTGATCTCCAAGGTTTACTTCCCCCGCCTCATTGTCCCGACCGCCACCATCGTGGTCGCCTTTGTCGACTTCGCCATTAGCTTTGTCCTTCTGCTGGGTATGATGGTCATTTACCAATTCGTGCCGCCGTGGCAGATCATTTTCATCCCGGCATTTGTCGCGCTTTGCTTTCTGACCTCACTCGGCCCCGGACTTTGGATCACTTCTCTCAACGTCAAGTATCGCGACTTCCGTTACGTCATCCCTTTCATCATTCAATTCGGCCTCTACCTCACCCCTGTCGGTTTCACCAAGGAAGTCATCCTTGCAAAAATCCCGGAGAAACTTCACTTCGTCTACAACATGAATCCCATGGTCGGCGTCATCGATGGCTTCAGATGGTGCATTCTTGGCGGTCCTCCCCCGTTCCTAGAACCCGCCTTCCTCATCGGAATCGGCGTCACCATTTTCATGCTCTGGCTGGGCATCCGACAATTCCGAAAGATGGAAAAAACCTTCGCCGACCTGATCTAATGTCCGAATCCATCATCAAAGTCGACGGACTCGCCAAACGTTACCTCGTCGGTCATCAAAGCGAACGCGAGCAGTATCAATCACTACGCGATACAATCGTTCGCAGCGGCAAAATCTTCCTTCGCAAAGCCGTCGACATGGCCAAGGGGCGTCAGATCCTCATGGGCGATGAAGTCGAGGAATTTTGGGCCCTAAAGGATATCTCCTTCGATGTCTCGGAAGGCGAGGTCCTCGGCATCATTGGCCACAACGGAGCCGGCAAGAGCACTCTTCTCAAAGTCCTCTCCCGCATCACCGAACCCACTGAAGGTCGGATCACTCTTAACGGCCGCGTCGCCTCTCTCCTCGAGGTCGGGACTGGCTTTCACCCCGAACTCACCGGCCGCGAAAACATTTTCCTCAACGGAGCTATCCTCGGCATGACGAAAAAGGAGATCCGACAGAAGTTCGATGAGATCGTCGATTTTGCCGGAGTCGAAAAATTCCTCGACACTCCGGTCAAGCGATATTCCTCCGGAATGTATGTCCGCCTCGCTTTCGCCGTCGCAGCCCATCTCGAACCGGAAATCCTCATTGTCGACGAAGTCCTCGCCGTGGGTGATGCCAGCTTCCAAAAGAAGTGCCTCGGCAAAATGAAGTCCATCTCCAAGGAAGGCGGCCGCACCGTCCTCTTTGTGAGCCACAACCTCTCGGTGATCCAGACCATCTGCCAACGGTGCATCGTCCTCAAAGGAGGCCAAATCGACACCATGGGACCTTCTGCTGAATCAGTCGCCAAGTATCTCGAGGCACCCAGCGACACCTTCTGGAAACGTGAGGGCTCACCCAAGACCGATTGCTATTTCGAAGAGGCCCGCATTTCCGTGGAGGGAGAAGAGTCACAGAATCCCATCATCGAAATTCGCACTAAAATCACCAACGAAAAGGCCAAGAATCTGGCTTTCGAAGTCCACCTCTTCAATGCTGCCGGTGAAGGAATTGCCCTCGGGCTTCTCGGTTCGGTCGATCCCATCAAGCTCCCCGCCGGAACGGACGAGCACATCTGGCGCTTCCCCGCCCACAACCTCGCGACTGGCAGCTACACGGCCGCCCTCCGACTCAACGTACCCGGCGTCGAGATCTTCGACGAAATTTGGCAGAAGCTTTCCTTCGATTTTCAGGCTCCACCTCAGGCCATCCACTCCTATCGTATCGCCCAATCATGGGGCCACGGATCCTTCACACTTGATCTGGAAAAAGTGTAAAACCGGGGAATGAGAATTGCACTCGTCAGCTTTGAATTCCCCCCGGCTATCGCCATTGGAGGTATCGGCACCTACGCGTGGGAAGCTGCCACCATGCTCGCTCAAGGCGGCCACGAGGTCGAAGTTTTTTCCGCTGGAAAAAAAGGCCCCGAACCTGCTGAAAAATTTGGGATTAAAGTTCATCGCTTCAATGACGATGACCGGGCAACATTCCGAAAAGCCATCGTTCCCACCTTCTCACAATGCCATAAAGAAACTCCCTTCGACGTTCTCGAAAGCCCCGAACTCGGGATGGAGGGACAAGAGATCGCCAAGAAATTCCCCAGCCTTCCCCGCGTCGTCAAACTCCATACTCCGGAGTATCTCCTCGGTCAAATCGGCTGGGAGGAACCCACGCTTCTGGAAAAGCTCCACTTCACTCTCGGTTGCCTTCGGAAAGGAAAACTGGCCTTCCTCGAAAAACCACTTTTCGAGCCCGAGACCGACCCCGAATGTCTCTGGACCCGAAAAGCCGACGAGATCGCAGCTCCCAGCTCGGCCATCGGAAATCGCCTCGCTGAAGATTGGTTTCTCGACAGAGAAAAAATCTCCTTCTTCCCCCTTCCCATGACACCCTCGGCCGAACTTCTATCGCTCGAACCCGCGACCGAAGCAAAGACCATCGGCTTTCTTGGTCGCCTCGAACCTCGCAAAGGAGTCCTGGAAATGGCTCGCGCCATTCCCTCCATCCTGCACAAAGCCCCGGAAACCCGCTTTCGCTTCATTGGCCCGACCTGGAATTACAAGCAGAGCGACATGGAGACTTGGATCAGAAAAAGCTTCGCCTCCTCACTCCACGCCATCGACTTCGTCGGCGCCATCGACAAAGAGCAGCTCGCTGACGAATTTAAGAAATGCGATATCATGCTCTTCCCCAGCCGCTGGGAAAGCTTCGGCCTCGTCTGCCCCGAATCAATGTCCGCTGCCCGCGCTGTCATCGGATCTTCCTCGGGAGGGATGGCCGAAATTATCGTCGATGGTGAAAGCGGCATTCTTGTGCCACCCAAAAATCCCCAAGCCATCGCCAAGGCCGTCCTCAATCTCATCAACAGGCCGGAACGCGTTACAACACTTGCCGTAAATGGTCGGCAACGCGTGCTCGATTTCCTTAGTCATGAAGGTATTCTACCTCTTCAAATCGCCTCGTATGAGCGAGCCATCTCCGCCGCCAAAAAACGCAACGCATGAAAATCACGGTCGTCATCCCCACCTACAATCCAAACCCTAAGTTCTTCGAAAGAACGGTTCAAGGATTGGAGAAACAAACCCTCGACCAAAAAGATTGGCAGCTCCTAATCATCGACAACGCGAGCACAAGGCCTCCCGATCAAAAATGCCTGACCTATCTTGAAAATGCCCGCGTCGTCCGGGAAACAAATCTCGGGCTCACCCACGCCCGCCTGCGTGCAATCAAGGAGGTCGACACCGAATTCATTCTCTGGGTCGACGATGACAACATTCTCGAACCCAACTATCTCGCTGACGCTCTCGAGATTTTTAAAACCCATCCCCAGCTCGGCTCCATCGGTGGCCCCGCCATTCCCGAATATCAGGAAGATCCCCCCGAGTGGTTCGAGCCCGGCCTTGCTCCTATCGGCTGCCGTGATCTCGGCAAGAGTATGATCATGACAGGATGGGATAATGAAAATCCCACCTACCCAGATTGTGCTCCGATCGGAGCCGGCATGGTTACTCGCACCGAAGCGATCAAAGAGTGGGCCAAGGCCGTAACCGGTGACCAAACCCGCCTTGCCCTCGGCCGCACCGGAGACGCTCTAACCTCAGGCGAAGACAACGACATCAATCTCGTCATTCTTCGCAATGGTTGGAACGTGGGATACTTTCAAAAACTCAAACTGACCCACCTCATTCCTCCCGGACGCCTCACTTTAAAATACCAACAAAACATCAAACGCGTCAGCTTCCGCGATTATATCCGCGTTCTCGACATTCACGGCATCCGGCCCTGGCCCGCTATCCCCGCGTGGACTATCAAACTCCGCAAGCTAAAAGCCTACTTTAAGCTCAAACCAGGTAGCAGCCCTGGCGCCAGCATCCGATGGCATGGCACCTGCGGCCAATTCGAAGGCCAGGCTTCACTCTCCAAAAAATAACTTTCCATGTCCGCATTTCGCAACTTTCTCAGCCAGACTAAGACCGCTCTTTATCGCCGTCCCAAAGACGAATTCGCCCGCATGGCACGCTGGGGTCCCAGAGCCTACCTCCGCCTCGATGCCTGGAAACGCGAAATGGAGAAAAGCGCCTGGGATCTCGAACCAGTCGAAGCCACCTCCTCCGAACCCCCTCTCGAAATCTGGTTCCTCACCGGAAAAGACTTTTGGTATCAAAGCGCCTTCTGCGCCTGGACCCTCGCCCACCAAAGCGGACGCGAAATCTCAGTCTCCCTCGTCGACGACGGAACTCTCAGTGACAAACACGAAGAGGGAATCCGTCGCCTCTTCCCCAAGGGCACCACGGTGAGAAAAGAAGAGATTACCGACAAAGTGGAAAGCCTTCTCCCGATCGACAAATTCCCCGTCCTCCGCCAACGCTGGATCGATTACGTAAACATTCGTAAACTCACCGACATCCACCTTGGCTCGAGCGGAACCAAACTCGTTCTTGATTCCGACATGCTCTTCTTCGCCGAACCCTCCGAAATGCTCGAATGGTGGGACCGAAAAGACAGCGACGAACTTTGCCTCATGACCGACTGCGAGGAATCTTATGGTTACTCCCGTCCCTTGATGGAAAAGCTCACTGGAGCCACAATACCCAAACTCCTCAACGTCGGTGTCTGTGGAAGCTCCAGCGATTCGATGGACTGGGAAAAACTTGAGCACTGGAGCGCCTTTCTACTCGAGGCCGAAGGTACGTCCTATTACCTTGAGCAGGCACTCGTTGCCATGATGGCTTCCACGCAATCTCACCGCGTGATGCCGACCGAGAGCTATATCACCTTTCCTGATCGCAACACTGTACGAAATAAAGGCGGAATTCTCCAGCACTACGTTTCTGACAGCAAACCCTCCTACTTTGGCAACGCCTGGAAACTGGCCACATCGTAAAATCATGAGCAATCCAAAGGTCTCTATTTGCATCCCCTGCCACAATGCCGGGGACTATTTGGAGGCCACTCTTGATTCCCTGCTCGCGCAAACTTACGACAACATCGAAATCATCGTCACCAACGACGCCTCGACCGATCAGAGCAAAGAGATCCTCGATCGCCACGAAAAAGATCACGGCATCATCGTCGTCACCGAACAATGCGGCAGTGCCGCCAAATCCCGCAACCGCGCCCTGCGCGAAGCGAGCGGTGATTACATCAAATTCTTCGACGCCGACGATCTCCTCTCTCCCGAAATGGTAGCCAGTCAAGTCGCACGCCTCAAGGGCACAACCAACTCCATCGCTTCTTCCGAATGGGGGCGCTTTTACGACGACGACCCCAGCAGCTACCAAGCCAATCCCGAAGCAGTCTGGTGCGACATGAAAGGCCCGGACTGGCTCGTCGAAGCCTGTGCCAACGCTCGTCCCATGATGCAGGCCGGGATGTTCCTCATTCCAAAATCCATTCTTGATGCCACCGGCGGCTGGGATGAAGAACTCACTCTCCTCGACGACTTTGAATTCCACGCTCGCATCTTTGGTCATTGCGACGATATCCTCTTCGTCCCTGACGCCATCCTTTACTACCGCTCGGGCATGGCTGGTAGCCTTTCCCAAAGATCCGACCGCATCGGCGCCGAATCAGCATACCGCTCCTTCTCGCGGGGCGCCGATCATTTCCTTGCCAAACGCGATGACGCCGAAGCAAAAAAATCCGCCGCCGCCATGCTACAGGACTTCATCTACACCTTCTACCCCGCCCACCCTGACCTTCTCACCAAGGCCGCCGCACGCGTCTCCGCCCTCGGCGGAAGCGCTCTCGAACCGGACGGTCCGCCGAAATTTCAAAAGCTTCGCAAGCTCGTCGGCTGGAAGCTCGCCCGTCGCATTGAATCGGCCACCAACAAATTTCGTCACGCCTCATGAACCTGCAATTTCCCGACAAGATCGCAAACTACCGCCGTCTCCCTTGCCTCGACGGACTGCGCTGCATCAGCGTCCTGCTCGTTCTCATTGCGCACTCCGAAGACGTCTCCCACTACCCCGCCGCATTGGCAAAAATTACGCGCTGGGTTCCACCCGGCACAACTGGTGTGCAAGCCTTCTTCGTCTTAAGCGGATTTCTCATCACCTTTCTCCTGCTGAAAGAGAAACTTAAACATGGCAACGTCAGTCTGAAGCTTTTCTACATTCGACGCGCACTCCGTATTCTCCCCGCCTACGTCGCCTTCCTCATCATTATTGGCATCATCGCAGCCTTTGCACCCCTCGCTATCTCCGGATCTAATTGGTTTGCCCTCATCACTTACTTGGTGAACTTCATGGAGGTTCCTAAAATTGCCGAACACGTTTGGAGCCTCTCAGTCGAAGAGCAATTCTACCTTCTTTGGCCCTTCCTCTTCTGGCTCTTCCTCGTCAAAAGCGAACAAACCCGCAAAGCTTTTTACGTCCTTCTCATTCCCGTCGTTCTCGGCCCCATCTGCCGACATCTTGGCTCACTCGACGAACACTCCGTCCTCTTCGGCGAAAAGTCGTTCTTCACCCACTTCGATTCCCTCGCCTACGGCTGCCTCCTCGCTTTCGCCCTCGGCTTCCGTGCAAAGTGCGTCGAAACCGTCATGGAAAACAGAAAGTGGCCCGTCTTCATCGGAGCCCTTCTCCTCATCTTCATTCCGCACCTTCTCATCGTGGTCGAAAAGCTTGAGGTGATCACGACTCCACTCGCCAGCAGTTTCAGCGCCTTTGGCATCGCGCTACTCGTTGGCTTCGTTCTTTTCCATCCGCGTTTCTTCGCCGTCTCCTGGCTGGAATGGAAACCCGTCGCCATCGTTGGGGTGTGGTCCTACTCAATTTATCTCTGGCAACAAATCTACTGCAGCCCACCCGAGAGCTACGGATTCAATAGCGCGCCTCGCTTCCTCGCTTTCCCCTACTGGCTGGCCCCTGTCTTCGCCACTTCCATCGCCTCCTACTACCTCGTTGAAAAACCCTTCCTTCGTCTCAAAAGCAAAGTCGGTACACGCAAGTAATCATGAAGGGAAAGAAAGTCGCACTCCTCACGCTCCAGCATTTCTCCAACGCTCCACGGGCGCAGAAGGAGGCAGGCTCGCTGGCAAGAGCCGGGGCCGACGTGACCGTTTTTGGAAGCTGGTGGAATCACGAGCGCGCTCAAGAAGACCTCGCCCTCGCTGAGCGACTCGGTATCACTTACATCCCACTCATCGATCTCCGAAATTCTCCTCTTCGATTGCGAATCAAAGGAAAAATCGCACGCGAAGCCTTCAAGCGCTTCGGCATCGTCCTCCCCGAGGTCTACGGTCTCAGCGCCCGCGCAATGATTCGCGAAATTAAACGTCTCAAACCCAACCTCACCATGGTTCATTGCGAACCTGGGCTCTGGGCCGGCCCTCGCTTGATCAAAGCAGGCTTCAAAGTCGGCATCGATTTCGAGGATTGGTTCTCCGAAGACCTCCTTCCCGAGGCCCGCAAAGAACGCCCGGTTAAAGCACTCGCTACAGGCGAAAAATACATGCTGAAAAACGGGGTAGTGAGCTTTGCGACCACCGAAGCCATGGCCGCCAACCTTTCCAACTGGGCCGGTCTTGACACGCCGCCCACGAGCATCCCCAACACCTTCCCTTGGGCGGACTCGCCAAAGGAAGACATCAACGCCGACAAACGAGATCCCGACTGCGTTTCCTTCTATTGGTTCTCCCAAACCATTGGACCGGG
>Ga0115013_10000771_pt1 | contig 19028 bp, 21 predicted proteins | sample SouAtlMetagenome_2_FD_88686 | JGI IMG/M metagenome (GOLD analysis project Ga0115013, IMG submission 88686) | Marine eukaryotic phytoplankton communities from Atlantic Ocean - South Atlantic ANT15 Metagenome | ecosystem: Environmental > Aquatic > Marine > Oceanic | place: South Atlantic Ocean...
CCACCAAACATACCAATACCCATACTTATAATAACAAGAAAAGGGAAAAACAATACAGATGCTATTATTTTAGGTTGGATAATAAAGGCTGCAGAATTGATGCCCATAATTTCTAGAGCATCTATTTGTTCAGAAACTCTCATTGTTCCAATTTCAGAGGCTATACTAGAGCCTACTTTACCAGCAAGAATTAGTGCAATCATAGTAGGTGAAAACTCTAATATCAGTGACTCACGAGTAGCATATCCAATCAAGTATTTAGGAATAAAAGGATTATTTAATTGCAAACCCGTTTGTATAGTCACAACGGCACCCATAAATAATGATATGATCGAAACAATAGTCAAAGAGTTTACCCCAAGCTTAATCATTTCATCGACAATACGTCTGATATAAATCTTATTATTCTCTGGACGACTAAACACATTGCCCAACATACTGAGGTACAAGCCAAAAAGTTTTAAGCCATTAATCATAATCCACCAAAAATAACAATAATTATGTGGCTATCTTAAAAGCATATTAGTATTTTTGAAACTACTTGTAATAGTTATGTATTCTAAAAATCAAATTTTCCTAATAATTATAGTAGTTTCACTTGTTTTAAGTTTTTCGTCCTGCGGTATATTAAAAGAAGATTGCGATTGTCCATCATTTTCATCAATCGAATCATCTAACTAAAAAATTGTTTAATTACTTTTTAGATTAGTTCTAAATAATTTATTTTCGCAAACGATAAAACACTGTGTTTTTTTATAAAAATTATAAGTATGGAATTTGATTTCTGGTCATTTGTTTTAGAGAATTTTGATGCATCTGGTGGAATAGGTGGCTATGTATCTTTATCAATTGTCGGATTCGCCCTCATCAGTTTTATCATTAAAAAAAAATTAAAGAATGGATTAAAACCACTTAAATTTAAATGGACACATTCTGCTATTGGATCTTTAATGGGTGCAATTCCGGGTTGCGGGGCAACAATTGTCGTAGCATCACTATACAAAAATAAAAAAATATCATTTGGTGGGTTATTTGCTTCATTTATTAGCACATTAGGAGAAGGTTCATTCGTTTTATTGGGAGCTTCAAGCGAAGCCGCTGATATCTCAGGAAACATCAAAGCTTATTTTACTATTACTTTATTTGGATTAATAGCAGGTTTTATTTTTGGATTTATTTCGGATATTGTAGGAATTAAACCTGAAAACGAAAACCATCGAAAAAATAATTTTAGTAATGACATTGTTTTAAATAAAAAAAACAATCGTTTAGGAATACTATTTGAGAAAATTGGTTTTTATATAATTTTATTAACATCAATTATTTTAGCGCCTGGTTCAATTACGGCTTTGTGGGGAGGAGGAATTGATACAATTTCAAATTTAACTTATTGGGGTTCAATTATACTTACAATTACATGTATAGCTTATTATTTTATGACAAAGATTATCTATGTAGATAACGATTGTAGTTGTAATGAAGATGATTTCAAATCAATAATAAAACATGCAATAAAAGATGTCTCATTAGTTGTGACCTACGTTTTTATTGGTTTGATTGTTGCAAACTTTATAATAGATGAAATTGTGGGGCCTGAAACATTTGATTCATGGATGTCTTCATCTACATATATTGTTGTTTTACTAGCTGCTCTTATTGGAGCAATTCCGGGATGTGGAGGAATGATTACAGTTGCAGTCGCGTATATAACAATATCAAATTTCCCTTTAGCTGCATTAATAGCAGCTGGAATAGCTACCAGTGGAGATGGTATATTTCCACTACTTGCTGAAAATAAAAAAGATGGATTGATTATTTCTATTGCTGGATTATTTATAGCTTTAATAGTTGGATATCTAGCTCTATTATTTAATTTTTAGATTATCCTGACTTATATGTGATGGTGTATAAATAATAAATACCATATCACAATTCTTATAATTAAGCAATAAACTAATAATGATATAATGAAAAACTTATCATCATTCTTACCCATACAAGCTAATAAAAAAATTAATAAATGGCTATCAAGTTTTGATTGCAAGGTTATTATCACAAATCCAAGGCAATCAAAGCTAGGAGATTACAGGAGTCCAAATAATGAGAAAAATCATATAATAAGCATCAATAATAATCTAAACAAATATTCTTTTTTAATCACATTGACACATGAAATTGCACACATGATGATATGGGAAAAGTATAAGAATAATGTAAAACCACATGGAGTAGAGTGGAAAGAAATGTTTAAAAAATTAATGATTAACTTTATTCCTATTTTCCCAACTGATATACAACAGTGCTTGGCAATTCATCTGAAAAATCCTAAAGCATCGAGTAGTTCCGATCATACACTACAAAAAATATTAAGGAAATACGATAAAAATCCGACGCTCACCATTTCTGATATTCCTGATGGTAGTATTTTTTCAACACCCAATGGCAAACGATATATCAAGAAAAAGAAAATTAGAACAAGATTTCAGTGTAAGTCCTTAAATAACAATAGAATTTATCTTTTTAACCCTTTAGCAGAAGTGCAGATTTGATTTTGTATTTTTGAAGAATAATAATCCTATTATGAACACAAACAACTATGCCGTTATAATGGCTGGAGGAATTGGATCAAGATTTTGGCCAATGAGTAGGAGTTCTTTTCCTAAACAATTTTTAGATATTCTAGGCACTGGAGAGACGTTGATACAACAAACTTTCAGACGCTTAGCAAAATCTTGTCCAGCAGAAAATATACTTGTTGTTACCAATGCAAAATATAAGGATTTATGCCTAGAACAACTCAGCGATATATTGGAAGATAATATTTTGTGTGAGCCTTCAATGAGAAATACAGCCCCATGTATTGCCTATGCCTCTTTCAAAATAAATCAGAAGAACCCCGATGCTAATATCATTGTCGCGCCTTCAGATCATTTGATTAGTAATGAAGATGAATTCACAAAAATTATTGCTGATTGTTTTGAAGTGTGTTCAAAAAACAATGTGCTTTTAACTTTAGGAATAAAACCTTCAAGACCAGACACTGGCTACGGATATATACAATTCAACGAAGAAAATTCTGAACTACATAACAATATACATAATGTTAAAACATTTACAGAAAAACCTAACTTAGAACTAGCACAACAATTTTTAGAAAGCGGTGACTTTTTATGGAACTCTGGAATATTTATATGGAGTGCCAAAGCTATTACTCTTGGACTCAGAAAATACTTGAGAGATTTATACGATAGATTTGAAGATGGTAACGATTATTACAATACTGATGAAGAAGTGGAGTTCATTAATCGCATTTTCCCTGGTTGTAAAAACATATCTATAGACTACGGCTTAATGGAGAAGGCTGATAATGTCTTTGTTTACCCATCTGAGTTTGGCTGGAGTGATTTGGGAACTTGGGGTTCATTATATGGTCATTTAAAACTAGATGAAAGTCAAAATGGAATTATTGGCGATAATGTTATGATTTATGATTCTAAAAATAATATTATCAATGCGCCTAATGATAAAGTTGTAGTTATTCAAGGTCTGCAAGATTATATTATAATCGATAATAAAAATACCCTACTTATCTGCAAAAAAGAAGACGAGCAACAGATTAAGCAATTTGTTAGTGATATAAAAAGAGATAAAGGAGACGAATATGTGTAGTTTATTTCTTTAGACTACCACACATATCTTCAGGGCGAACCCACTCATCGAACTCTTCAGCGGTAAGGTATCCTAAATTGATAGACTCTTCTTTTAATGTTGTCCCATTTTGGTGAGCTGTCTTAGCAATTTTTGCTGCTTTTTCATAACCTATCTTAGTATTTAAAGCGGTTACCAACATTAAAGAATTATCCAAGTTCTTTTTTAGATTGTCATAATTAGGCTCTATGCCTTCTGCACAATTAACCTCAAAAGATACACAAGCATCTCCAATCAATCGTGCCGACTGTAAAATGTTAGCTGCCATCATCGGCTTAAAGACATTAAGTTCATAATGACCTTGCATTCCACCAACACCAATAGCTACATCATTACCCATAACCTGAGCACATACCATAGTTAGTGCCTCACATTGTGTAGGGTTAACTTTACCTGGCATTATTGACGAACCAGGCTCATTAGATGGTATTATTATTTCACCAATTCCACTTCGTGGTCCTGATGCTAGTAAACGGATATCATTAGCTATTTTATTTAGAGAAACTGCTAATTGCTTCAATGCATTATGGGACTCTACAATAGCATCATGAGCAGCTAAAGCTTCAAATTTATTATCTGCTGATACGAATGGTAGCTGTGTAAATTCAGCAATTTTTTTGGAAACAAGATTGGCATAACCTTCTGGGGTGTTAATTCCTGTTCCTACAGCTGTACCACCAAGAGCAAGTTCTGAAAGATGGGCTAAAGTATTTTTAAGTGCTTTTAACCCATGGTCTAGCTGTGAAACATATCCAGAAAACTCTTGACCTAAGGTCAGTGGTGTAGCGTCCATTAGGTGTGTTCTACCTATTTTAACTACATGCATAAATGCTTTAGATTTTTCATCTAAAGTATCCATCAGCCTTTCTACACCAGGAATAGTAGTTTCTACAATCATTTTATAAGTGGCAATATGCATGCCTGTAGGAAAAGTATCATTAGAAGATTGTGATTTATTGACATCATCGTTAGGATGAATTACTTTACTTTCATCATTTAAACTACCACCATTTAAAACGTGAGCTCGGTTGGCTATCACCTCATTAGTATTCATATTAGATTGTGTACCTGAACCCGTTTGCCATACTACTAATGGGAATTCATCATCGTGTTTACCTTCTAATATCTCATCGCAAACAGCAGAAATCAAATCTCTTTTTTCAGTAGAAAGAACACCTAACTCGCAATTGGCATGAGCCGCTGCTTTTTTAAGGTAAGCAAAACCATAGACAACTTCTAGTGGCATACTTGCGGATTGACCAATTTTGAAATTGTTTCTAGAACGTTCTGTTTGGGCACCCCAATACTTTTCGGCAGGTACTTTTACCTCGCCCATGGTATCTTTCTCAATTCTATAGCTCATGATTTTTTTATTAGAATATTAACACTTACTTTTGTACAAAGTTAATTCAAATATATAAAGATATGTTTATAGGTTTTGTCCTCTTTTTAGTTATCGCTGGTATGGCGTTTTGGCTATTAACCTTTATTGTTAGTTTTTTACCATATTGGATTGGCGCTTGGTTTATCGAGTCATACAAAAATCGTGACTTGGTAGAAGTTATTGAATAGCCTAAATCACTTCTTGCACCCTTTTCAAAGGCCTTCCTACAACAGCACCTTTCTTACTTTTTATTATGGGGCGTTCAATTAACTTAGGATTTTGAACCATCGCTTCTATAATTGCTGTATCGCTCAAATCTCTTGCTTTAAATTGCTCTTTCCAAATACTTTCATTTTTACGAACAAGCTCAATCGGCCTAATATTTAAGTCATTAATCAATGCCCTTAATTCTTCAATTGACAATAAGTCTTTCAAATATTCTACAACTGTAATTTTACATGACTTTTCTTCTAAAAAAGATAAGGCTTCTCTGCTCTTTCTACATCTGGGGTTGTGATAAATTGTTACTTCCATAATTTTATTTTTGACCAAATTCCATTAAATATGCTTTGATAAAATCATTGATTTCACCATCAAGAACAGCTTGTGTATTCGATGTTTCATATTCTGTTCTTAAATCCTTAACCATTTTGTAGGGGTGCAAAACATAGTTTCTAATTTGAGAACCCCATTCTATTTTTTTCTTGCTCCCTTCAATCTTATCTCTTTCAGTTTGTCTTTTGCGTAATTCTATCTCGTATAACTGAGATCTTAACAATTGTATGGCTTTCTCTTTATTTTCTAGCTGAGAACGCGTTTCTGAATTAGCAATTATAATTCCAGTAGGAGCATGTTTTAAACGAACTGCTGTTTCTATTTTATTAACTCCTTGTCCGCCAGCACCACCAGCACGAAAAGTGTCCCAACTGATGTCGGCAGGGTTAATCTCAATTTCTATAGATTCATCTACCAAAGGATATACAAAAACCGAAGTGAAAGAAGTATGTCGCTTGGCATTAGAGTCAAAGGGAGAAATACGAACTAATCGGTGTACTCCATTTTCACCTTTTAAATTACCAAAAGCAAAATCACCGTCAAATTGTAAGGTGACTGACTTTATACCTGCAGCATCTCCAGCTTGAAAGTCAAGCTCTTTGACTTTAAACTTTTTTTTCTCCCCCCACATGATGTACATACGCATAAGCATTTCAGCCCAATCTTGACTTTCTGTTCCTCCAGCACCCGGATTTATAGTCATCACTGCCGAGAGATTATCTTCTTCGCCGCTTAGCATATTTTTGAACTCTAAGTCAGCAACTTTAAGTAAGGTAGAGTCAAAACTTTTATTTATCTCATCTTCATCTAATTCTCCTTCTTGAAAGAAATCAAAAAGTACAGAAAGGTCGTCAAAAGCACTTTGTACCTCTTGAAAAGCAACAACCCATACCTTTTGTTTATTGATGTTTTTTAAGTGAGTTTCGGCAGATTTAGGGTTATCCCAAAAATCAACAGCTTGTGTTTTTAACTCCTCAGCGGCTACAAATTCTTTCTTTTCTTGTATAGATAAAAAGCCTTCTAAGTCAGCTATTCTTTTTTTAATATCGTCTATCTGTTCTGCTGTAACCATTGAGGCAAATTTAGTGTTTTAAATTTTGTGAACGTAAGACCAGACCAGCTCAGATTCGTAGCCCTTTCTAATCAAATAATTAACGACTTTCTTCTTTCTAACAAAGGTGTTTTTATCCTTTAACAAAGCCATTTTCTTATTAGCTAAATGCTTTATGACATCCTTGTAATCTGCATCATCTATCTCCAACATGCCTAGTGAAACACAGCTTTTTGGCACTTTCAGTTTAGATAGTTCGAAAGCTATCTTTTTTCGTCCCCAGCGTTTTATTTTGAATTTTCCGCTACAAAAAGAACGTGCAAAGCGTTCTTCATCAAGGTATTTATTCTGTATCAATTCAATTAAAATTTCATCAGCTAGAGCATCACTCACTCCATAGGACTTAAGCTTTGTAATTACCTGATATTGACAACGATCTATTACTGCACAATAATGTCTAATTCGCTCTTTTACAATTTTTACATCGTATATTTTGCTATTCATCATTTCAAAGGTAGTATTTTTGTACCCAATGAAAAATAAAAAAGCAATAGGCTTATTATTTGTAGCTAATATCATATCAGGCTTTGCTCAAGGCATTAGTATGATTGCTATTCCTTGGTACTTTGCAGATATACTCGGTATGGGAAGAACATATGCTAAAGCTTATGCAATTTTAACATTTGTAAGTTTATTTTGGGGTTTATACTCAGGCACTCTTATCGATAGGTATTCAAGAAAAAAAATGTTCTTATACTCTAATTTAGCTTGTGCTTTTATTATCGGAAGTATCGCTTTGTATGGAATGAGTTGTGGTCAAACACCATGGATATTAGTAATGGCAGTATTTGGAACGACTATGTTTCATTATAATGTTCACTATCCCAACCTTTATGCATTTGGTCAAGAGATAACAGAGCCAAAAAATTACGCTAAGCTCAATGCGTACATCGAGATACAAGGGCAATCAACGAGTATTTTTGCTGGTGCCTTTGCCGCTATATTATTGACTGGCACAGAAAATGGCATCTTAAATTTATTAGGATTAAAGATTCAAATGCCTTTCGACATACAGGCTTGGCAAATACACGAGATATTTTTAATGGATGCTTTTACCTATGTTTTGGCTTTCATAATTATCCTATTTATTAAGTATAAACCTATAGTAAAAAAGAAAATTGACCAAGGAAACATGTTCAGTCGTCTGATAAAAGGATTTTCTTTTCTAAAGGAGAACTCCCTGATTTTTATTTTTGGAGTTTGTTCTTATGCAATTTTTACTTTTTTAATAGTAGAAATGTTTGTGTTGGTTCCCGTTTATGTCAGCAACTATCTAAAAGAAGGTGGAGATGTCTTTGCATCTTCTGAAGTATATTATTCTATAGGTGCTTTATTAGCAGGTTTTGGAATACGCAAGGTAATGGGTAAGAATAATATCATAACAAACATCATCATTTTGATGGTAGCTACAATTGGAGGCTGTCTGCTTCTAACTTATTCTAAGAGTGTCACTGCTTTTTTCGCTGTTAGTCTTCTAATTGGACTGAGTAATGCTGGCACACGCATTTTAAGAATCACATTCCTTTTTGAAAAGGTATCTAACGATATCATTGGAAGAACTGGCAGCGTATTTAATTCAGTTAGTATCCTCATCAGAACAGTATTAATCACTAGCCTATCCTTACCCTACTTAAATAGTGGTGATAATGTAAGGTATGGCTATTTATTAGGGGCTATATTTTTATGCATAGCACTAATTCCACTAATAAAGTACCGTAAAAAATTAAGCGAATTAAAAAGTGTAAATACTTAGGTTGTAATTACTTTACGTTCCTTGTTAAAAAAGCGATACTGTAAAAGATGATAAGTAGTATCTTCTTCTACTTGTAGTTTACAACCGAATTCTTTAGACCAAGTTTTTCTTTGATTTTTGAACCAACCTTTATTGATATAACTCGCAACAAAAGGATGGGTTTTTAAGATGATATCGTTACTCTTGTTGGTGGCCTTAGCTAACTTTTGCTCTATTTCATCAATTAACAAAATACTAGCTTCTATTTTACCCGTTCCTTTACAAGTAGGACAACCTTCTTTAGTTTCAATATTCAATTCTGGTCGAACACGCTGTCTTGTTATTTCAATAAGTCCAAAACGTGATGGCGGTAAAATATGGTGCTTAGCCTTATCATCAGCCATAAATTCTTTTAATGCTTCGAATAACTTTTTCCTATTCTCACCATTATACATATCAATGAAGTCAACTACAATGATACCACCCATATCACGCAATCGTAACTGACGTGCAACTTCTTCAGCAGCAATTAGGTTAACCTCTAAAGCGTTAGCTTCTTGGTCTTGCTTTGAATTGACACGTTTTCCACTATTGACATCGATAACGTGCATAGCCTCTGTATGTTCAATAACTAAGTAAGTACTTTTACGCATAGTTACTGACTTTCCAAAGGAAGACTTGATTTGTCTTTCAATTTGGAATTTTTGGAAAAGTGGAATCTTGCCCGTGTACATACGAACAATTTTTGCTTGGTCAGGAGATATTGTCGTTATGTAATCTTTTATTTCATCATGAAGTTTTTCATCATTAACGAGAATACTAACAAAGTCATCATTCAATACATCTCTAAGTAAAGATGCAGTTCTTCCAAGCTCTCCAAGAACTTTATAAGGAGGATTTCCTTTTTTAGTTTGCTTAAATAAGGTTTGCCATTTTTTGTATAGATACTTAATATCAGTATCTAAGTCAGCTACTTTTTTACCTTCAGCAACGGTTCTTATAATAACACCAAAGCCTGGTGGCTTAATGCTTTGAACAAGTTTTTTTAATCTCTTTTTCTCCTCGTTGGATTCTATTTTTTGAGAAACTGAAACTTTATTAGAGAAAGGAACTAAAACCATGTATCTACCAGCAATAGTTATTTCGGTAGTCAGTCTAGGGCCTTTTGTAGAGATGGGCTCTTTGGCAACTTGTACAAGAATTTGATTACCAGATTGCAGAACATCTGTAATAGAACCTGATTTATCAATTTCCTCCTCTAGCTTGAAGTTTTTTAAGGAAGCGGTATTAAGTTTTCCACCAAGATTTCTTGATGTAAATTTCTGAAAAGTTTTGAATTTAACACCTAAGTCTAGGTAATGAAGGAAACCATCTCTTTCATAGCCTACGTCTACGAAAGTAGCATTCAATCCAGTGATAATCTTCTTAACTTTAGCTAGAAAAATATCACCAACGGAAAACTTTGTTCCTATTGGTTCTTTGTGTAGTTCTATTAATTTCTTGTCTTTCAACAAGGCAATGACGACCTCATTAGGTCTAGAATCTACTAGCAATTCATATTTCAAAATAATAACGGCTGTGAGTACAAATATAGGGGATAGATGTTCTCAAATTGATACTAAAATAGTACAAAGACTATTTTTTCTTATGTCTATTTTTTCTTAAACGCTTTTTACGTTTGTGAGTAGCCATCTTATGTCTTTTTCTTTTTTTACCGTTTGGCATAACGTTGTGTTTTAAATATTTTTAAATCTCTTTTCTATTCAGTACTTTTTATAACTGAACGTTTGTTTTAACTTTATTTACAAATTCTTTAGAAGGCTTAAACGCAGGAACATTATGAGCTGGTATAATAATCGTTGTATTTTTAGAAATATCTCTACCTGTTTTTTGTGCTCTTTGCTTAATAATAAATGACCCAAAACCTCTTAAGAACACATCTTCTCCACTAGACAAAGAATTTTTAATTTCGTGCATAAAGGCTTCAACTACAGCTTGCACATCGACTCTTTCTACACCGATTTTATCAGAAATAGAATTAACGATTTCTAACTTTGTCATAATTAAATGGATTTAAAAGATGTTTAAATATCTTAATTTCGCGTGCAAATATACTGACTTTTATTTAAATCAGATGTGTTTTATCACTATAACTCGCTAGAATTTACGACTTTATGGATTTTTTCTCTTCTAAAATTATTAAATGGTACTCCCAACATAAAAGGGAATTGCCGTGGAGAAATACCAATGACCCATACAAGATATGGCTTTCAGAAATTATTTTACAACAAACTCAAGTAAAACAAGGACTCCCATATTATCAGAAATTTATTAAAACATTTCCAAGCGTTTCGGAACTAGCAAATGCTAATGAAGAAGAAGTTTTGAAATTATGGCAAGGATTGGGTTATTACTCTAGAGCAAGAAATCTGCATTTTGCTGCCAAACAAATACACCAAGCTGGTTTCTTTCCAAAAGAATACAAGGACATCATCACGCTAAAAGGCGTAGGAGAATATACAGCAGCCGCAATTGCATCTTTTGCTTTCAAATTGCCCTATGCTGTAGTAGATGGTAATGTTTTTAGACTACTTTCACGTTTTTATGGCATAGACACCCCTATTGACACCTCTAAAGGTAAAAGGGAGTTTTCTGAGATAGCTCAAACACTATTGGTAAAAAAAGAACCTGACACTCACAACCAAGCAATTATGGAGTTTGGTTCTCAAATGTGTAAACCAAAGCAACCAAATTGTAATAGTTGCCCATTAATGGATGAATGTGTTGCTTTTGCTAATAACACCATTCATCTTTTGCCTGTTAAAAAAGGTAAAGTCAAGGTGAAAACCGTTTTTTTCGAATATTTCTTTTTCAAAATGAATGGATACACTTTAGTCAATAAACGAGCAAACGATGGTATATGGCAAAATATGTATGAATTTCCACTCATAACTACTGAAGATTTAAATAATACTGATGAAATTTTAAACCACAATCATTTTGAATCATGGGTTAAGGGCATTGACTTTAGTATAGAATCAATTAGTGAATTTAAGCACATTTTAAGTCACAGGAAAATTAATGCTCGATTTTGGGAAATCAAGTGTCAAAACATACTTCCCGTATCAAACTTTCAAAAAATTAAAATTGAAACTATAGATAAGCTTGCGGTATCAAGACTCATCGAAAAATTTATTCAAGCCAAAATTTGATTGCTATAATAATTAGGCTATATTTGAATATAAGCAAAACTTAAAAACATAAAAAAATGGCTAGCGTAAATAAAGTAATCTTAGTTGGAAACTTGGGTAAAGATCCCGAGGTAAGACACTTCGAAAATGGCGGCTCTTTGGCGAGATTCCCATTGGCAACTTCCGAAACATACACTAAAAAAGACACTAACGAAAAAGTCACTCAAACCGAATGGCATACTGTTGTTACTCGAGGTGGATTAGCGGCAAAAGTGGTAGAACCCTACCTCAAAAAAGGAAATAGCGTCTACATAGAAGGGCGACTGCGTACTCGTTCTTGGGAAGATAAAGATGGAGTAACTCGATATACTACCGAAGTTATTTGCGACAGTTTAGAAATGTTAGGTAAAAAGTCAGACAATGTTGAAAGTAATGAAACTGAAGCGTCTACCAATTCAACACCACCAATTCAAGAGTCAGCTGATGACGATTTACCGTTTTAAGACTAACTAAACACCCTACTTTTGGACGAAGACCCTCAGCAACTCACACTTTTAATACAAAATTTAACTAATAATAGCATAGACCTAAACTTGTTGTTGGCAAGTATAGCAATGTTATCCTTATTGTTTTGCTCTGCAATGATATCAGGTTCTGAAGTAGCTTATTTTTCATTAGACGCTTCGAAATGGAAGGAAGAAGAAGACAAAACAAGTGTTACGCAGATTAAAAAACTACTACAGAAACCTAATCATTTATTGGCAACAATATTGATATCAAACAACTTTATCAATGTAGCCATTATTATACTCTCTACCTACATGACCGATAGTTTATTGGATTATACTCAACGTCCAATTTTTAGCTTTGTTATTCAAGTAGTTATTGTCACATTCGCATTACTTTTGTTAGGTGAGGTCATTCCAAAAGTTTATGCCAATCAAAAAACTTTAACCTTTGCTAAAAGAATGAGTGGCCCATTAAGCTTACTAAGTACTATATTTAAACCACTTAGTCAACTTCTTGTTTCATCAACATCTATAATCGAAAAACGTTTTAACACTAAGGGCTATCAAATATCTGTTGATGACTTGTCTTCAGCACTAGATTTGGCAGGAGAGAATGACACCAAAGAAGAAGAAAAAAGAATTCTTAGAAGTATCGTTGAATTTGGCAACATTCAAGTAAAAGAAATTATGAAATCAAGAGTCGATGTAAGTGCTCTTGAGCAAAACACCCCATTTGAAGTTGTCAAAAAATTAGTTATTTCAAGTGGCTATTCAAGAATTCCAGTTTACAGAGAGAATTTTGATGCGGTAATAGGCATACTATATATCAAAGATTTATTACCATTTCTATATCATACAGATTTTGAATGGAGTAATTTAATAAGAACTCCGTTTTTTGTTCCTGAGGGCAAAATGATTGATGATTTAATGCGAGAATTTCAAGAGAAAAAAATACATCTAGCCATTGTAGTTGATGAATATGGAGGCACTTCAGGAATAGTTACACTCGAAGATATTATTGAAGAAATTGTAGGAGATATAAACGATGAATTTGATGATGATGGTATACAATTCTCTAAACTAGACAGCTCTAATTATATTTTTGAAGGCAAGACATCTTTGAATGACTTTCTAAAGACTATAGATGGAAAAATCGACTTTTTTGATCCTATAAAAGGAGAATCCGACACCCTTGCTGGACTAATACTTGAAATGAAAGGCAACATACCTGAAAATGGAGAGATACTGAACTATGAGCAATATTCTTTTACAATAGAATCTGTAGATAAAACAAGAGTTAAACGAATAAAAGTTACTATTAATGAGCAATAAACTTTATCTTTTTTGTGCTTTAATCTTTATTGCTTGTAACAACGACTACACTCCTAAACCTTGGGGGTATTCTAGAGTGGATTTGCCTGAGCAAAGCACAACATTATTTGAAAGTAGTTGTCCATTTAGTTTTCAGCAAACCGATTACAGTAACATCAATTTTAAATACGAAAATGAATGTTGGTTTGATTTAGAATTTAATGACTTCAATGGCAAAGTACATATGAGCTATAAACACCTTAAGGGTGATTTAAATAAATATACAGAAGATAGCAGACTACTTGCCTACAAACATGCCCAAATTGCAGAAGCTATTAGCGAACAAGTCTTTATTATAGATTCCTTAAAGGTGTATGGTATGGTTTATACTTTTCAAGGAAATACAGCAACACCTATGCAGTTTTACTTAACCGACAGTTTAAATCATTTTGTAAGAGGTGCTTTATACTTTAATTCAGCTCAAAACGACTCCATAACTCCAATTACCAATTTCATAAAAGACGATATATATCGACTTATTGAAAGCTGGGAATGGAAGTGATTTATAGTTTAAAAACAATAGGCAGGATCAATCTAGTATTCACGTATTTCCCGTTCAACAATCCCGCTTTCCATTTAGGCATTTCTGAAACGACTCTTATTGCTTCATCATCAAAGTATTTTTTTCCTTGCCTTTTCAATTGAACGTCTTTAACACTACCGGATTTATCGACAACAAATTCGACAAAAACTCGAGCTATTTCTTTGTTAGCTATAGCTTCTTTAGGATAAATCATACGCTCTTGGATATAGCTTGTCATAGCATCCACACCACCCACATACTCTGGAAATACATCGACCTGTTCATATACAGAGTCGTTATTTATAATAATTACATTGCTAAGAAATGAAGAACAGGAAAAATTTGAAAAAAAAGGTAATAGACAGAATTATGATGAGTGTCTTTTTCATGGCATTATGGGTTTATAGGATTAATATTCAAGTATAATAAAAAAAGCCCCAACAGTATGTCGAGGCTTTTTAACTGAACATTAATATTTACTATGACAATAGTGATTTTACAATTTGCGCTATGAGTTTGCCGTCGGCTTTACCTGCCAACTGCTGGTTGGCTGAGCCCATAACTTTACCCATATCAGCCATACTGCTAGCTCCTACTTGAGCTATTACAGCAGTAACGACTTCTCGAATTTTATCTTCACTTAACTGCTCTGGAAGAAATTCTTCAAGTATAGCAACTTGTGCCAACTCATCATCGGCTAAATCTTGTCGATTTTGCTCCAAATAAATGGCGGCTGCATCTTTTCTTTGTTTGACTTGCTTTTGTATGATTTTCTGCTTAGCAGCATCATCAAGGTCGCCAGCACCTTTTTCGGTTTGCGCCACTAAAAAAGCTGACTTTATAGCTCTTAAAGATGATAAGCGTACCGAATCTTTAGCCAACATAGCTTCCTTTATTAATTGATTAATATCCATAATTAGTCAACGTTATCGTGCAAAAAATTATTTGGCTTAAGTCCTACATTTTTATCATCGTCTTCTCCTAATACATAAGAGGAATTGTCGGACTCTGAAGAATGTGCTACGTCATCTAACTCAACTTCTCTTCTTTTATAAGCTGGTTCGCTTTCTAAGTCTGTAAGTCCAGAAGGCGTGCGTAATTTTACCGTTATTTCTCTAAGCCTTTCCATACGCTGACGACTTCTTAAAGCCATTTGCTCAGCAGAAATACCGTGATTTATTTGAGTGAATTCTTCCTTTTCCACATCATCTTTTAAATCTGTAATTACATCTTCTGGAGATTCTTCTTCCAATACTAAAGTATGAACTACTACTTCGTCATTGTCATCTACATTTTCACTCGTCAAATTGATAGGTTCTTCTTGCTGAACATTTTCAACAGCAATTGGAAAGTCTATAGGGCTTTCTTCAGAACCTTCTTCTTCGAGCTCAAAATTCAAAACAGGTGATTCTTCTTCCGTGTTAAAATTCAAAGTTCCTTGTGGTTGCTCATTAGATTCATCAGTTCTAGTATCAAATATAGACTCGAGAGAATCAACAGTTTCAGTATCTTCTGAACTAAGCTCAACACTTTGTTCTTCTGTTGCAACTTCTTCAGTTTGCTCGTCTTTATCTAACTCATAGATTTTAGGAGTTATCGGTTTAGCTGGTCCAATGTTTTTATTGACCTTAAAACCAGTTGCAATAACTGTTACGCTTATTTCATCGTCCATACCTTCTTCAACACCGATTCCTTCAATAATATTGACATCAGAACCTGCAACATCTTGTATGTGTTTTTTGATACTGAACAACTCTGTCATTCTAATCTCTTTCTCACCAGAACCTGTAACTATTTTCAATAGAACTTGCTGAGCACCTTTGATGTTATTGTCATGTAATAGAGGTGAATCTAAGGCTGCCTCAATAGCATCAATAGCACGGTTTTCACCAGATGCATAAGCCTGTCCCATAACAGCGCTACCACTATCTTTTAGTACTCGCTTAGCATCGTTAAGGTCAATATTTACCATCAATGTTTGAGAAATAACCTCTGCAATACCTTTTGTAGCGGTATTCAAGACTTCATTGGCTTTGGCAAAGGCTTGACTTAAAGTCAAATCGCCATATACTTCAATGAGTCTATCATTATTAATTACTAAAAGAGTGTCAACATTTGCCCTCAAGTCTTCCAAACCTTTTTCGGCATACTTTTTTCTGTGTCCTCCTTCAGTCCAAAATGGAACAGTAACAACACCTACCGTTAATATTTCTTTTTCACGAGCAGCTCGAGCAATTACAGGCGCAGCACCTGTTCCTGTTCCACCGCCCATACCAGCAGTGATAAATAGCATCTTGGTATTGCTTTCCAGCAGTTCTTCAATACGTTCGATACTTTCTTCTGCAGCTTGGCGACCAACTTCAGGATTGGCACCAGCACCAAGTCCTTCTGTTATCTCGGCACCTATTTGAATTTTTGTGGTTATTGGGCTAGCTTCTAAGGCTTGTAAATCTGTATTACAAACCGCAAAATCTACGCCATCAATACCATTTTCGTACATGTAGTTTACAGCATTACTTCCACCTCCACCTACTCCAATTACCTTGATAACTGAAGATTGGTTTTTTGGTAGATCGAATGCTAATACGCTTTCGTTTGTCATTGTTTTAATTATTAATTATTAATAGTTCAGTTTATTCATCATTTGTTAAATATTTGTCGATTTTATCGAGCATTTTTTTGAAAAAATCACCCAAACCAGCGTTAGATGTTCCGCCTTTTTGGACACTACTCAATTCATCGCCATTTTCTTCTTCTAAAAATTTCATCACTAATCCTACTCCAGTAGCATACATTGGACTACTTACATCAATTGGTGAAGTAGAGGCAATGTGTTCATTAGGATATCCTATTCTACATTCAATACCAGTATGAAACTCAACCAATTGACCTATGTGCTTGAGCTGACTACCTCCACCTGTAAGCACTATGCCCGTAATGAGTTTATTTTCGTAACCAGAATTTTTGATTTCGTGATGTACTAATTCTATAATTTCTTCTAATCTAGCTTGAATGATATTAGCTAGATTTTTTAAGGATATTTCTTTAGGGTCTCTACCTCTTAGACCAGGAATTGAAACGATTTCATTTTCTTTATTTTGACTTGCCAAGGCTGAACCAAACTTTATTTTCAAAAGCTCAGCTTGGTTTTCTAGTATTGAACAACCTTCCTTTATGTCTTGAGTAATAATATTGCCACCAAACGGGATTACGGCTGTATGACGTATGATGCCATCTTTAAAAATTGCTACATCGGTTGTTCCTCCACCTATATCTACTAAAGCTACACCAGCTTCTAATTCTTGATGGTCAAGAACAGAAGTTGCTGAGGCTAAAGGCTCAAGCGTCAATCCTGTCATAGCTAGACTAGCATTATTAACACATTTCTTGATATTTGAAATCGCAGCAGTCTGCCCCGTTATAATATGAAAATTGGCTTCTAACTGAACACCTACCATACCACGAGGGTCAGGGAAGTTATCCTGTTTATCAACTATGTATTCTTGAGGTATTACGTGAATGATTTCTTCACCAGGCACCATAACAAGTTTATACATATTTTGCATCAACTTATCTATATCGGCATCGTTAATTTCAGTTTCTAAATTTTCTCTAACTAATTGCCCTCGATGCTGTAAACTTTTGATGTGCTGTCCAGCAATACCAACATTGACATCCTTAACTTGCATACCAGAAGAAGTTATGGCCTCTTCTAAGGCTTTATTGATAGACTGTGTAGTTTTATCAATATTGGCAACTATCCCACGCATAACACCTGTTGACGGGGCTTTACCCATTCCAAGTATTTCAATCTTTCCGTATTCATTTTTTTGACCAACGATGACTGTGATTTTGGTTGTGCCAATATCTAAACCGACTGCTATTTTTGTATTGTTTTCCATAATTATTTTTTTACACAAACAATTTGATTCCTAAATTTTAGGTTAATTTCTTTATAATCATTCCACCCAACTTGATTAACCCCTTTCTCATAAAACAAGTAGAGCTTTCTGAGTTTCTCTTGATAGTTAGTTATGTCTCCTAACAATATAGTATGATTCCCTACTCTAGGTACAAGTTCTATTTCTTTATTGTCCTTTAGATAAATCTGTACAATTTGAGCATTCCAAAGGCTATCAGAAGATATGTATTTTGCCAAGTCCAAAACAGTCATATAATCTGTACTATCTTGTATGTTCCCATTAGCTATAAGAAGGTGATCTGTGTAGTTATGTGACAATCCAAAGATTGAACCTTCAGAATCCATATAAAAGTCTTTACCTTCTTTTGGACTTATTCGTACAATAGCCTTTTTCTGAATAACATCTATATGTAACATTCCTTCCATATTGATGTAAACCTCAGCGTTTTGCACATCATTTAAACTCTCTATTTTACGCTCAATTTCATAGATAGGTACTTCGGTGATAGTTGTCCCTACAATACTATCTTGAATTGACTCCATAATTAATATTATCTCACCTCTAGTTATTAGTGAAGTGTTTTCGTCAGCTAGATTTATACGGTAATCTATACAGTTCTTATTGCTATAGCGGGTATTGGTAAAAGCTAACAGAAAAATGACACCTCCTACAAATAAAAATTGTGATATAATTTTAATCCATTTCATTGACGTAATAGTGTTTTAATGGTTCAACGAATTGGTCTATATCTCCGGCGCCTAGCGTCAGTAGAAGTTCTCTCTTAGGGTTAGTTAATTCCTCAACTAAATCGGATTTCTTAAGCAAGGACTTTTCACAATCTACTACTTGAATAAGTAGCATTTCAGAATTTACTCCTTCAATAGGCATTTCTCTTGCTGGATAAATATCCAACAACAACACCTCATCTGCTAGTGATAAAGAGTCGCCAAACTCAGCGGCAAAATCTCTAGTTCTTGAGTACAAATGAGGCTGAAATACTACCGTTATCTTTTTTTCTGGG
>Ga0115013_10000772_pt1 | contig 19017 bp, 18 predicted proteins | sample SouAtlMetagenome_2_FD_88686 | JGI IMG/M metagenome (GOLD analysis project Ga0115013, IMG submission 88686) | Marine eukaryotic phytoplankton communities from Atlantic Ocean - South Atlantic ANT15 Metagenome | ecosystem: Environmental > Aquatic > Marine > Oceanic | place: South Atlantic Ocean...
AGGTACCAGGTTTCATCTTATAACAACTATGAGAACCAGGGAGGAAATAGTGGGGCCATTGAAGTTGCAATTTTTCGATAAAGTCAACCAACAAAGCATTGTTTCACAATTAGTTAACACGCGAGTGCCATATAGTAAATGACTAGATTGATGGGCTAAGTTGAAAGGCCAAAAAGACAGCTAAAAAGGACAGGCTAACGCACTCACAAAACGGATAATTCTCTGGCAGTAAGTCTGGCAGTAGATATCTCGATAGGCTATCTTGGGAGGGTAATTCTTTGTTTCACTTGCCAAGGCATTTCGTGACAGTGATCCGTTGAATCCCACTCTTGTGCACAAAAAAAGGCCCTGCTGAATGCAAGACCTCTTGTAGCGGGGGGGGGGCTCGAACCCCCGACCTCAGGATTATGAATCCTGCGCTCTAACCAGCTGAGCTACCCCGCCAATTGGGCGGCGAAGGTATAACGATTTGACTTGATTTCACACTCTTTGATGGACGCGATTCAACAAAACCTGCCGTATCTTGTGAACCTCGGGAGGATGAAAAGGTTATTCTGCCGAGATGCGAGGATTGCGCGCCTCCTACCAATGACTCAACGACCATGATGACTGCCGAAAAAGTGAAGTTTCAACTCGAAATCCCTTTGAACAGCTCCAAAGGAGTGTTATATAACTGCATCAGCACGCCTTCCGGCTTGGCCGAATGGTTCTGTGACGATGTCAACATCAAGAAAGACGTTCACATTTTCTTTTGGGATGGCAGCGAGGAATCTGCGCGCATGATCAGCAAGAAGAAAGATGACTTCGTCAAATTCCGGTGGCTCGAAGCCGAGGAAGAAGGCGAAGATACCTACTTCGAATTGCGGATTCGGGTGGACGATCTCACCGGCGAGAATTCTCTGTTGATCACCGACTTTGCTGACGACGACGAAGTCGAAGACGCCAAGGACCTCTGGGAGGCCCAGGTGACGAAATTGCGTCGCGTGTTGGGCTGCTGAGCGGCCTCCATTCACACGACAAAAGGAGCAAGTCTCGACGCGACAGCTTCGGACCACTTCCCCCGCCCTTGTTGGGCCTCCAAGTTCCATGTCTCAGAGTTCACCTCGGTGGTCTCGACCTTGCGCCATGACCAAAGGCTCCGAATGACTTCGTGTGCCGGTGTGGCACGAAGTTGAACCTTGGCATGGAGGATGAACCCATGCTTTTGGGCCTCCTCGACGACCTCTTGAGCGCGGTCTTCTGGGAACACCAGCTCAAAGCTACCTTGTCCATGGAGGCAGACTGAAGATGTGCTAAACAAGACCCGCAAAGGCAAGGTGTCGTCATGTCTTGCCAAGTTTCGCTTGCGATCTAGGCTCTTGGGATGCTCGTGAAAAAACGGAGGATTGCACACAATAAGATCCGCTTCCTTGGACCAACCTTGAATGGCCCGCTGATGCACTTGAATGCGCTCGCAAAATGGGCTTTGAGCAGCGTTGTCACGGGCTTGTTGTGCGGCTTCGGGCTCGAGCTCAACCGCGTCGATTTCCGCCAGTGGAAAGCGTTGTGCCAACATCAGGGCAAGCACGCCAGACCCCGTTCCAATGTCGAGGATGCGTTGCACAGATTGACCAGCCTCCGTGCTTGTGGTCCCGGCCCAAGAACCCAACAGAAGCGCGTCCGTTCCGACTTTCATTCCGCAGGCATCGTCGTGCACGCGGAATTGCTGGAATTCCTGAATCCTTCGGCCAGAACGTCCCACCGTCAGGAAGTTTTGGCCTTGCGCTTTTGCCACGTTTCAAAGGAGGGAAAATCCTCCACGCGGTCCTGAGGTGCCTCTGCGAGCGGCTCGACTTCGACCATGCTGTCGTGGGAATCCGTCGGCAAGCGCTGATACAGGGCGGTGCCTTCGGTCTTGTGGGCCACCATGGCGTCGCTGACCTGCCCTTTGACCTCGGCAGGATGTCCCACGACCAGACTCCTGGGTTCAAACACCGACCGCGCCTTGACCAAGGCCAAAGCTCCCACAATGCACTCTTCCCCGATGACCGCGTCGTCCAGGATGACGGCATTCATACCAATCATGCAGTTCTTGCCCAAGGTGGCGCCATGCACCATCGCCCCGTGCCCCACATGCGCCCCTTCTGCGAGGTGAACCGTGGTGCCTGGAAACATGTGAATGACACATCCCTCCTGCACATTGACGCCGCGTTCCAATTCGATTTTGCCCCAATCGCCGCGCAACACCGCATGCGGCCCCACATAGCAGTCAGGCCCCACGGTCACATGACCAATAAGCGTGGCCTGAGGATGAACGAATGCCGTCGGATGAACCACCGGCACCATGTTGCGAAAGGCGTACACCATGGAATCAGCGCTGGACGTTTTCGATGACGGCAGCGTAGCCTTGTCCCACACCAATGCACAACGTCACCAATCCGTACTTCCCGCCGGTGCGCTGCAATTGACGTGCCGCAGCCAACAGGATGCGTGCACCCGTCATCCCCAGCGGGTGTCCCAAGGCAATCGCACCGCCGTTGGGATTGATTCTGGCATCGTCGTCGGCCAAATTCCAACTGCGAATGCACGCCAAGCTTTGGGCCGCGAATGCCTCGTTCAATTCAATCACATCGAGGTCATCAAAGCCAATGCCCGCTTTGGCAAGCGCGCGGTTGGAGGCCTCCACAGGCCCAATGCCCATGATGCGTGGCGGAACCCCCACCACGGCAGAAGAAACCATGCGCGCCAATGGCTCCAGACCTTGAGATGTCAATCCGTCTTCATTGGCCAACAACAGCGCAGCCGCACCGTCATTCAACCCGCTGGCATTTCCTGCAGTGACACTTCCTCCCTCCTTGCGAAATGCGGAACGCAATTTGGCCAAGATCTCAGGCGAGGTGGCTGGCTTGATGAATTCATCGGCCTCAAAGGAGATGGGATCCTTCTTCCGTTGAGGAATGCTCACGCTGACGAGCTCTTCGGCAAGACGCCCTTCCTTCTGGGCTGCCGTCGCCTTCATTTGGCTTCGATAAGCAAACGCATCCTGATCCTCTCGGCTGATGTGATGCAAATCCACGAGGTTTTCGGCCGTTTGGCCCATTCCTTCCGTGCCGTAAAGCGCATCCAAGCGTGGATTAATGAATCGCCAGCCGAAGCTGGTGTCGTGCAATTCCATGTCTCGGCCAAACGGCTTGGACGCCTTGCTCAACACCCAAGGCCCGCGCGTCATGTGCTCGACACCTCCCGCGAGCACCACCTTGGCATCGCCCATGTGAAGCATGCGCGAAGCGTGCACAGACGCGGCCAAACCTGAAGCACACAGGCGGTTGATTGTCTCCGCGGGGACTTCTTGGGGCAAACCCGCGAGGAGGCTGGCCATGCGCGCGACATTTCGGTTGTCTTCACCCGCCTGATTGGCGCAGCCCATCAGCACATCCCCAATCACCATGGGGTCAAGGTTGGGGTGGCGCTCCATCAAGGAACGCAGGGCATGTGAGGCCAAATCATCTGTGCGAACAGGGGACAATGTGCCCCCAAACGAACCAATCGGCGTGCGCACGCCGTCAACCAAATAGGCATTCATGAAGCGAAGATAGGTTGGTGCGGACCTGTTCTTGCCCCAAATTGCAGCATGCGTTTGGGCATAGCTTCCACCTTTCCTCCCTACCGCGGCGGCATCGCCCAGTTCAATGCGGCGATGGCGCGGTCCTTGAAAGACCATGGCCACGACGTGCATTGCATGACCTGGCGTCGTCAGTATCCCTCCTTGTTGTTTCCAGGCACGTCCCAATGGGAACCCGGCGCGTCCATTCGCGATGTGGACATGCCTGCCCTTTTGGACAGTCTGAACCCGCTCAGCTGGAAAGAAAGTGGGCGTCAATTGGCCGCGCACAGCGACGTGGCGATTCTTCCGTTTTGGCATGCGGCGTTGGCCCCTGCTTTGACCGGCGTCGCGCGCGAGGCCAAGCGCCAAGGCATCGGCCGGGTGATTGCATTGATGCACAACGCCTCCTCCCATGACGGTCGTGGGTGGGATCGACGCCTGACCGAGCGCTTCCTGGGGACCGTGGATGACGTGGTGACGCTGAGCGAGCCCGTCAGTGACGCCCTCTCAGCTTGGCATCCACACACCTTGTTTCATCCCTTGTACGACCATCACGCCAGCGCCGTGGGCCAACAAGAAGCTCGACGGAAGCTTGGTCTGGACCACAACACGCGTGTCCACTTGTTTTTTGGGCTGATTCGTCCTTACAAAGGCTTGCACGTGCTTCTCGAAGCGCTGGCCAATTTGCCTGAGGACCACGTGTTGGTCGTGGCCGGGGAATGCTATGGTGCGTGGGAGCCTTATGCCCAGCTCATCGCCAAACATGGTTTGGCCCAGCGGGTGGTGGTGCACAATGAATTCATTGACGAGCGAGATGTGCCCGTCTACTTTGCGGCGGCAGACAACCTCGTCCTTCCCTATGTAGAGGCCTCACAAAGTGGCGTTACGGCCCTCGCCTTGCATCACAAGCGCAAAGTCATCGCCTCGGATGTGGGCGACTTGTCCAACAGCATTGTGCCTGAATTGACAGGACGATTGGTGCCGCCCAAAGACGTTTCTGCCTTGTCCGAGGCCATGTCCAAACCTTGGCTGGCCCAGTCTGCGGACATCGACGCCGCCTTCAAGCAAATCAAAAAGCGCCTCAGTTGGTCGGCATGGGCAGCCCAGCTGACGCAACAGGTGGAATCGGATTTTTCTGCAGCTCGCTGAGTGGGCGAATCAACGGGTCGAAGACAAACCGTTGGAGCAACACCACTTCGCCGTCATCCGTGACACCATACAGCTGCTCCATGTCGTGTTCCTCCAAAGTACCAAGCTCGTTGGGCTGACCTGATCCTGGCTTCCAATGCACGTCAATGTTGGCGCGCTTGCCATTCTTGCCCACGGCTGAAAGCTCAAACGCTGCCGATGCCGTTCTCAAGCTGTCCTCCACTTGGGGGTCCAACCGTGAACGGAACGTTTCGAGGTGGACTTTCTTAAACCGCAAGAAGTGGTCTTGCACGCCCGTAGTGTCGCGGTAAGGCAATGGATTGCCTTGTAAATCGGACAACACCAACCCTCCTTCATCTTGGGCCGTCAACGCATAAGACTTGCCGTCTTCTTCCAAGATGCGCACTTCCACTTTACGCAGTGTGCGTTTGGGGTGATCAAAAATCCCTGTGTAACGCCACTCCCGTTCAGACGTGAAGAAGCGTGTACTCAAATACCCCGTGAACCCTTCCATGTGAACCACGTAGGGTTCGGCTCCCCGACCCTCTGGGGTTTCCAAGACCATGTAGGTTCCTGTGTGACTTGGGGTGGCCGTGCCGACGTACCAAGTTTTCACAGGCTGATCTCCGCCTTGATAAATCTCCACCTTCTTGCCGCGAGCGGCAATCAAGCGAACCACATTTTCCTCGGCAGCTTCTGCCACTGGACCTTGCACAGCGGCCCGACGGAACGTCTTCAACAACAACGTCACCGCGTCCTCGCGTGCTTTGTATTTCCCGTTCAAATCCCAAAGGCGTCCGCGCTCAGGACGGGTCAGTGTCACCTCCACCCCATCCATGTCTGCAATGAAAATCTTGTCCACCTTCGAGGTGTCTACAATGCCAAATTCCGTCCCTTCAATGCGGTCAAGACGTCCTTGGTTGCCTTGCAGCCACCACACGCCTGCCGTGACCAAGGTGAGGGCGACGAGAATGTAAAGGATGCGCAAATTGGAATGCATGAGAAAAGGGATTAAGCAGCTCGACCAAACAACCGTCGACGCGTCGTCAACACCGCGCCCGCCAGCAGTATCACCACGAGCAACGGCATGCCCACAGCCACAAATTGCCAACCGCTCCGCTCCGCCCGAATGCGGGCGTCGTCCAGCGAACGAAGTTGAATGCTTCGAGATCGGACGCTGATGAGCGCGTCTTCTTGAAGCAAGTAATTGATGGCGTTGAGCAAGAATTCCTTGTTGTCGTAAACGACCCGTCTCGCGTAACGGTCGTAGCCCAAAGGCAAAACGCGACCGTCCGAACGGAAGCGGTTCCGCGCCACATCCCCGTCAGATATGACCACCATGGCTGTGGGGGCACTCGAGGGACGGAAAGCGAAGTCTGCGTCGTCGCGCAGGGCGCTGGGCAGGGTCTGTTCGTAGTGTGATCGGAAAGACCCCTCCAACAGCGCGGCGAAGCCAGCTTTGGGGGTGTTTCCCTCCGCAAAATAGGCCGGGTCCAAATCGACAATGCCGCTGGAAATTCGCACGGGTACGCGGTACGTCTTGGCCCGTTCGCTCGACGTGAGCAACATGGTCGACGTCACGTCTTCCTGGGTGTTCACCAAGTCCATCGACGACACAAAATCGAAATGGATGGGGTCCAAATTGTTGGTGATGGGGTGTCCCGTACCCAACGGCATCGACAACGGGGCAAAGTACCAGTTGAACAGTTGCATGTTGCGCTGGTTACCCATGGGGCCCGCGTCAAGCAGAATGGGTGCGCATTGAGGGTCGATGATCAGATTGCGGTTCATGCGAACGCCGTAATCAAAGAGTTGATCGTAGAGGCCGATTTGGTTTTCCACCCCAAACGTCTCCTTGGTTTGGCGTAGGCTGTCCAAATCCGTCAGCACCGGGTCCACCATCCACAGGATCCGTCCCCCGTTCATGAGGAATTGATCCAAGATCACCTTGTCCTTCGCTGGGAACACGCTATCTGGCTTGGCCACGATGAGCAGGTCGTATCGGTTTGTGCGGTATCGCATGCCTTCGAGCTTCTCGGAAAGCACGTTCAAGCGGCCGTCCAGCTCCACCCTTGCGACAAGGTGATCCTCTTCAAGGGTCGACACCAAGTCGATCATGGCCAAATCTTCCAGCTCGCCGTGCCCCTCCAAAATGGCGATGCTCTTGGATTCGAAGGCCGTGCTGTTCCGGATACCCGACGCCAAGTTGAATTCGAGGGTGTTGATCGACCCTTGGATCATGGCTTGGTCCGCCTGCGGAATCTCGCTGCCAAAGAACTGAACGGGGTTCTCTTCCCCTCGGAACGAAATCATGGCGCCTGGCCAAATGGTCTGAAAGGCTTGGCGACCGTTGTCTTCAAACGCGATGCGCGTGAACTCCAACCCCCGCTCAAACAAGGCTTGCTCGTTTTGGCCGATGGTTTGGGGATCGTCGATGTCGTAGATGTCGACAAACTGAAACGCGAGGCGTCCCCTACTCGCCTGAGCCATGCGTTGCAACAACGATTCGACTTCCGATTCCAAGCGCTTCCACTCTTGCGGCAACTCCCCTGCCAAGTAACACGTCACAAGCACGTCGTCCTGCAATCCCTCAAGAAGGGCGACTGTGCCCACGGCCAAGGTGTGCCTCTTTTCCGCCGTCAAATCCACGGCGCCGTGCACCAGCTGGCTCAACACGATTATCACGCCCAACACCGCGGTCGAGAGCATTAAGGCTGTGCCCTCCCGGAGCACACGCCCCCTGCGCAGCGCCAAGACAAAACGAGACACCAACACCGAAAGCGCCATCCACGCCACGAAATACAAGACGTCCCGCGAATCCAAGCGGCCGTGGCTCATGGCGTCGAAGTGCGACTCCATGCCAAGCTGCACGAATGCATGCTCCCAAGAACCGAGCCACGCGAAATCCGCGAGTGCGCCAAATCCGAAATATGCCACGATTGACGTCAGCATGGCGGACAAGAAGGCCACCAGGGGCTGAATGGTGCAGCTTGACGCGACCACACCAATGCCGGTCAGGGCCCCTGAAAACACGATCAAACCCAAATACGAGCCCCACACGGCGCCCAAATCCAAATTCCAAGCAGGACGCCCCAGCATACCTACAACGAGCACAAAGGACAGCGTGGGCAACAATGCGGCGATGGATACGGCCCAAGCGCCGAGGAATTTGGCCAGAACCACCTGCCCCTCAGTCAAGGGGCGTGTCAAAAGCAGCTCAAGCGTCCCGGCACGATGCTCCTCCGCAAACGAACGCATCGTGATGGCGGGAATGAGAAACATAAGCACCCAGGGTGCCATGGCAAAAAACGGATCCAAGGTGGCCATGCCCCCGTCCAAGATGTTCCACCCACCGGGAAAGAGCCATAAGAACAGACTCGTAAAAAGGAGGAACACGGCGACCACGGTGTAACCGAGCAGAGAGCTGAAAAAACTCCGGATTTCTTTGAGGACGAGTGCGCGCATGAATCGAAGGCCAAAGATAGCCTTTACCTCGCCTCTCCGACCTCGTAGGTCCACACCAACGGAGACGCCTCAAACATGGCTTTGGTCGCAGGCCAAATCTCTCCAAAGAGTGCAGATGAACGGTACGCATGCAGGTCCGATTCCGCGTCCCAGCGACTCAAGGTGGCACGTACGCAAGGGTCGTCGGGGTCGGTCAGCAACTCCACCCCACGGCAACCGGGTTGGGCCTCAATGGCCGCGTGATGGGCTTCGAAGAGGCGTTCAAAAGCGGCGATGTGCTCCTCTGCGAGTGTCAGTCGAACAACCCGAACAATCACAACTCCAGCGTTGGGGCGGCTTGCGCAGCCGCGAATTCGATGCGAACAGGGTCGTCGTACTTCAACCCCAACAAGTCGGTCGCACCTCCATAGCCCGAACCCGAACCGCCCATGCAGATGGCGATTTCAAGCAGCCCCATCGCATTGAACATGGCCACAGGTTCCCCGGGCGTGCCGTCGGTGTAGGTATTGGCGATGCGGCGGATGTCACTTCGGGCGCGACGCATGTCGATGAAAAACTGGCGTCCACGGCCCGCTTCTTTGAACAAGGTTCGATCAATATCGGTGATGCAATTGCCACGGCCATCGACATGCCTGACGTGCCCCACAAGTGCATTGCCTTCGATCACAGGACGCACGTTTTCCGCCTGGGTCACCAGCGAAGCTGGCCGTCCGAGCATTTCCGGAATGCCTCCTTTCGCCAAATGAGTGGCTGCCGGCACAAAGAGGGAACGCTCTGGAAACGTCGGAAAGTCTTCGTCGGTTTGAACGCCAGACAGATCGAAGACGGCGTCGGGTTGCTTGGTCCCCATGAGCTGAAAGACTCCCGTGTCCGCCCCGATGAAATATTGGCCATTCAACTTGACGATGCGGTGCGGGTGGTCGGGGGTCGCAACCGCGTTGATGCCAATCACGTGCACCGTGCCTTTGGGGAACACATCCATGGCCGCGCGAAGCACAAAGGCCGCGTGGACTGGGTCGAATTTGCGGATGCTGTGGTTCAAATCGACGATTTGCGCCTCGGGCATTCGCTTGAGTATGCTGCCCTTCAGAAGGCCCACATACATGTTGTCGGCCCCAAAATCGCTGATGAGGGTGATTGGCGTCACGAACGCAAAGGTGAGAAAGCTACTTTTGTCCTCCACATGCATGAAACCATTCTTTCGCTCGAGGGTCTCGACCTGATGGCCTTTCTCGGTCAGGAGAACGCCAACTTACGCGCGCTCAAAGCCCGGTTCCCCAAGGTGCGCATTGTCGCACGGGGCACAGAATTGAAAGCCATGGGCGACCGCGAGGATCTCGGCCGTTTCGAAGAAGTGATGCGGATGGTAATTTGGCATGTAGACCGCTACAACACTCTTGGGGAAGATGACATCGATCGCCTGACCAAAACCGAGGAAGCATCCCTCCTTCAGAACGCCTCCCACGACGACGTCATCGTCTACGGTCCAGGTGGATTGAAAGTGACTGCCCGCACACCCAACCAGCGACGCTTGGTGGAGGCCATTCGGGACCATGACATGGTCTTCGCGGTGGGACCCGCCGGATCGGGCAAAACCTACACCGCCGTCGCCATGGCAGTGGCCGCGCTGAAGGACCGTCGCGTGAAGAAGATCATTCTGACACGTCCCGCGGTGGAAGCCGGCGAGAACCTGGGCTTTTTGCCTGGAGACCTCAAGGAGAAGCTCGATCCCTACCTCCAGCCGCTCTACGATGCACTGACAGACATGTTGCCCTACGAGCGCGTCGCCGACCACATGGAAAAGGGCGTGATTGAGGTGGCGCCGTTGGCATTCATGCGTGGCCGGACGCTGGACAAGGCCTTTGTCATCCTGGACGAAGCCCAAAACGCCACCACGGCCCAAATGCGCATGTTCCTGACTCGCATGGGGCGCGACGCCAAATTCGTCATCACGGGCGACGGCTCTCAAGTGGACCTCCCCCGCAACCAGCGGTCTGGATTGTTGGACGCGTTGCGCATTCTCAAAGACGTGGAAGGCATCTCCACTGTGCGTCTCACAGGCATGGACATCATTCGCCACCGCTTGGTTAGCTCCATTGTCGATCGCTTTGACGTGGACGACGCCAAGCGCGCCGAAGAAGCCGAAGCGCGACGCGAGGCGAAAAAAGCGGCCCGAGAAGCGCGGTTGTCTTCTCCCCCAAAAAATCCTGAATAAAAGAACGAATGAAATCCATTCGAAACACTGATTTTCAGTTTACTGGACAAACAAGAGCGTATCACGGAAAGGTGCGCGACATGTACACCATTGGCGACGATTTGATGGTGGCCGTCGTCTCCGACCGCATCAGCGCGTTTGACGTTGTCATGCCACGCGGCATCCCGTTCAAGGGCCAGGTACTGAATGGTGTGGCGTCTCATTTTTTGAACGCTGTCGGCGACATCGTCCCCACCTGGAACGTCGCCACCCCTGACCCCAACGTCACGATCGGCCACAAATGCGAGCCCATTCGCTTGGAGATGGTCATCCGAGGCTACCTCACCGGGCACGCTTGGCGCCAGTACAAGGCGGGACACCGTGAATTGTGTGGTGCACCCATGCCCGACGGCATGAAGGAGCACGACCGCTTCCCGGAGGCCATCATCACCCCGGCTACCAAGGCCGAGGAAGGCCACGACGAGGACATTGCCCCTGCCGACATTTTGGCCAAAGGCATCGTTACGCCAGAATTGTGGTCCGAATTGGAACGCATCACCCGCGCCCTGTTCCAGCGTGGCACGGAGATGGCCGCTGAGCGAGGATTGATTTTGGTGGACACCAAGTACGAGTTTGGACTGCGTGATGGACAGCTGACGCTCATCGACGAGATTCACACGCCTGACAGTTCCCGCTATTTCTACGCAAAAGGTTATGAAGCGCGCCAAGCCGCGGGCGAACCCCAGAAGCAACTCAGCAAGGAATTCGTACGCGAGTGGCTTATGGCGAACGATTTCATGGGCAAGGATGGGCAAACGCCACCGCACATGGACGACGCCTTCTTGGACACTGTCACCAAGCGCTACGTGGAGTTGTACGAAAAGGTCACAGGCAAAACGTTCGAGGGAGACGCACAACAAGACCCCCTAGCACGCGTGGAGACTGCAGTCGAAGCTTGGCTGACGCAGCATCGCTCCTGACATGGCTTCCTCACGAAAGTCTTCCGAACCGTGGCACGACGATGCACGGCACGCTGTAAAGGTGTTGCGTCAGGGAGGTCTTCTGCTTCACGCCACGGACACGGTGTGGGGCTTGGCGTGTGACGCAACGAATGACGACGCGGTCAAGCGACTGAATGCGTTAAAATTGCGGCACCCCGAGCACCCCGTGCTCGTCTTGGTGGCCGACGAGGGCCATGTGGAGGAACTCGTTCCCCATGTCCCCGAAGCAGCCTGGGACTTGATGCAACACGCCGACCGTCCCACCACTGTGGTTTACCCAGAGGGACGGGGTGTCTCCCCTCTCTTGCTCGGCAGTGATGGCAGCTTGGCCATTCGCTGCATTCGAGATCCGTACAGCGCCTACATCATTCGAGGACTGAGAAAGCCCCTCGCATCCACGAGCGCCAATGTGACCGGTGGCGCCACACCCAAGGGCTTTCGCGACGTTCCCGCCGTGATTCGAGAAGGTGTTGACCACGTGAGTGCACACCGCCAACAAGAGGCCACCGGGGCAGGCCAGCCTTCCATGATGGTCGCCTTTGATGCAGCCGGTCGATTCTCGTTCATTCGGAAATGATCGGCTTGATTTGATGGCATCCTGCCACGGCCCAAGGCGTACCTTTGTGCCGCCCTATGAATCTCGCTTCTCACCTCACCCACCCCGTTTTCAAACGCATCGGCGAACTGGCCGACGAGCGTGGACAACGTGCCTTTGTCATTGGTGGGTTCGTGCGCGACTTGCTTTTGGGCCGTCCTTGCAAGGACATCGACATTGTCACGGAGGGCAGTGGCATTGAACTGGCAAGGGCCACGGCCAGTCGAATGAGCATCAAGCAGGTACACGTCTTCAAGAACTTTGGCACGGCGATGTTCAAGGCACGGGACTACGAAATCGAATTCGTGGGCGCACGGAAAGAGAGCTACACCCGCGGAAGCCGAAAGCCCGTGGTGGAGGATGGCACCCTCGAAGACGATCAGAACCGCAGGGATTTCACCATCAACGCCATGGCCATCAGCCTGAATGCCGATTCCTTCGGCAAATTGGTGGATCCGTTTGGCGGCCTGGACGACTTGGACCGAAAATGGATCCGTACCCCGTTGGATCCCGACGTCACTTACAGCGACGACCCTCTTCGCATGATGCGAGCTGTGCGCTTTGCCTCCCAACTGGGATTCCGCATTGAAGAAGGCAGCTTGGAGGCCATCCGTCGCAACGCGGGACGTCTCGAAATCATCTCGGCGGAACGCATCCACACGGAGCTGAACAAAATCATCTTGTCACCCCGACCTTCGCGTGGATTCAAACTGCTCTTCAAGACCAAGCTCCTCCACCAATTCTTCCCAGAGATGGTGGCGCTTCAGGGTGTGGAGTGGCGCAAAGGCATTGGGCATAAAGACAATTTCTACCACACACTCGAGGTCCTTGACAACGTTTCGGAGTCGAGCGACTCGTTGTGGCTTCGTTGGGCAGCCATCTTGCACGACATCGCCAAACCGCCGACCAAGCGGTTTGACGCCCGCGCCGGATGGACGTTTCATGGCCATGAGGACCGCGGTGCACGCATGGTGCCCAAGCTCTTTGCGCGCTTGAAATTGCCGATGGACGCCAAGATGAAGTACGTCCAAAAATTGGTCTTGTTGCACCTGCGCCCCATTGCCTTGACCAAAGACGTGGTGACAGACAGTGCCATTCGTCGCCTTCTCTTCGAGGCTGGGGATGACGTCGACGACCTGATGGTGCTTTGCCGGGCGGACATCACCTCGAAGAACGAAGCCAAGGTCGAGCGATACCTGCGCAACTACGACATCGTGGTCCAGAAACTGAAGGAAGTCGAAGAAAAAGACCAAATCCGGAATTTCCAGCCGCCTGTGTCAGGAGAGGAAATCATGAAAACGTTTGGCATCCCTCCCTCACGCCCGGTAGGCGATATCAAAAACGCCATCAAAGAAGCGATTCTCGAGGGGGACATTCACAACGATCCTGTCGAGGCCAAACAACTCATGCTGCGCCTCGGCAAAGAAATGGGACTTACCCCTTCCAGCCGTCCTTGAGGGTCACAGCGCGGTTGAAGACCAGGTTATCTTCAGTTGCGAGCTTTGAATCCAACGTGAAGTAGCCCAATCGCGTGAATTGCCAGGGCTCACCCACTTCAGCGTGAGCCAAGGCGGGCTCCACCTTGCATCCCTTCAACACTTCGAGCGACGCGGGATTCACAAACTCCATAAAATCCCGGTCCTTGTGACCGTCGGGACTTTCGTCCAAGAACAAACGGTCGTACAGTCGCACTTCAGCATCCACGGCGTGGTTGCACTCCACCCAGTGCAAGGTCCCCTTGGACTTGATGCCGCTGGTGTCTGACCCGCTCTTGCTGTTGGGATGGAACTCTACATGGATCTCCGTGACGTTGCCCTCGGCATCCTCCACGTGGTCCACATAGGTGACGATGTAGGCCGACTTCAACCGCACAGAACGGCCGGGCGCCAAGCGGAACCATTTCTTGTTGACGCCCTCCACTTTGAAGTCGTCTGCTTCGATGAACAACTCCCTGCTGAACGGCAGCTCGCGGGTTCCCGCTTGCGCGTCTTCAGGATTGTTTTCTGTGGGCAACCACTCCATTTGGCCCTCTGGATAATTGGTCACCACAAGTTTGACCGGACGAAGCACCGCCATGGCACGCGTGGCGACCGAATTCAAGTGGTTCCGCAACGCGAATTCCAGCAACCCCACATCAATGACATTGTTGCGCTTGGCCACCCCCACCCGATCGCAGAACTCACGAATGCTTTCCGGCGAGTACCCGCGACGACGCAATCCGCTGATGGTGGGCATCCGAGGATCGTCCCAACCATCGACCACGCCGTCCTCCACCAACCGCAGGAGCTTCCGCTTCGACATGATGGTGTGGTTCAAATTCAAACGCGCAAACTCCCGCTGTTTGGACGGGAAAATGCCCAAGTGCTCGATGTACCAATCGTACAGGGGACGGTGGTTCTCAAACTCCAGGGAGCACAAGCTGTGGGTGATGCCCTCGATGCTGTCCGACTGTCCATGGGCAAAGTCGTACATGGGATAGATGCACCAAGCATCTCCCGTACGATGGTGGTGGGCAAATTTGATTCTGTACATGAAAGGGTCGCGCATGTGCATGTTGGCATGCGCCATGTCAACCTTGGCGCGCAACACCATGCTTCCTTCCAGATGCTTTCCCTCCCTCATTTCATGGAACAACCGGGCGTTTTCTTCGATGGGACGGTCGCGGAATGGGCTTGGCGTGCCCGCCGACGTGGGCGTGCCTTTTTGGGCGGCGATGTCCTCAGCTGTTTGCTCGTCCACGTAAGCTTTCCCGTCATGGATCAACTGCATGGCATACCCGTAAAGCGTCTCGAAGTAATCGCTCGTGTAGTATTCGCCCCCATTCCATTCAAAACCAAGCCAGGCAATGTCACGACGAATGGCGTCAACGTACTCTGTGTCTTCCTTGACAGGATTGGTGTCGTCAAAACGGAGGTTGACTGTACCACCATACTCGGCGGCGAGTCCAAAATTTACGCAAATCGCCTTGGCGTGCCCAATGTGCAGATAGCCGTTGGGCTCGGGTGGAAACCGCGTGTGGACATGTCCTTCGTGCAGCCCCGCCTCTCGATCGGCATCGATGATCTGTTGGATGAAGTGTCGGCGCACGAGGGCCTCCTCGTTCCCCTCGGATGACTTGTGAGGTTTGGGTGAATCCATGTCTCAAAATTACGGCGCACCTTCGGCACATGGACACGATTGTTGAAGTTCGTTGGCGCCTTCGAAACGGGGACCACATCGTGGGCTATGAGCGGCACATGGCGGGGCGCGTTTGGAGCAGTTCCGACGGATTTTGGTGGCGTGGCGACCGTCTAGATTACTCAGACAAAGACCGGTGCTTTGGGGTGAAGGACGTCAACAACGAATGGCTCTTCCAAGGGGACCTTGTCACATGGCATCCCGATTCGGGACAATGGCTACTCGAATGCAAACGCGGTACTTGGATTCTCTCGCAAGAGAACTTCCACATCGACGCACCTCGGGCAGGCCGATTGCTACGTCGGATTGGATTTGCCTTCCGCGATTAGATGAGATTGATGTGCCGCATCAACTCCTCTTTGTACGTGCGGCTGATCGGAATCTCCATGTCGCCCACCTTCACCGTGTACTGGAAAGTGTCAATGTGCTGAATTCTACTAAGGTTCACCACGAAGTTTCGTGAGACGCGTACGAAGCGATTTGTAGGCAATTTTTGGAGAAGGTCCTTCAAGGAAGCTTTCACGTTGAATTTTCGGTCACGGACCTGCAGCGCGCTGTACTTCCCCTCTACTTCGATGTAGAGAATGTCATCCAGAGGAACTTTCCGCAATTTGTTGCCCACCTTGGTATAGATGTGGTTGACGCTGGCCGTAGGCTCGGACACGCGGCGGTGGATAAGTTCCATCACTTCAGGCACACTCAAACCCATGGGCTCATCGTCGTAATGCAGGCCATTGCCATTTCCATTGCTGTGCCCGTTGCCGTTGCCATTTCCGTTTCCGTTGCTGTGCCCGTTGCCATTACCATTGGCTTTCATGGAAGCCATCACAGGAACCGTAACCATGCTCTCCACAGCAACCAACTTTCCCATGGCGAGGGCAACGTCTGTGAATTCTGCCCATTCTTCACCCAAATCTCCCACAATTAAAACGGCCTGAGCGTCACCGCGGAGCAGTACGAGGGCAGCTTGGAGCGGCGTCTCGGAGCGCAGAATGTCACATCCCTCACGGAGCAGCACGTCGGTCAATTCGCTCGGTACGCCGAGGCCAACAATCAGGATAGAATTCTTTTTCATGAAAGGGGGTACTCAAGAGGAACACCTTTATGCCCTTTAAGTTCGAATTCCCGCAACTCGGGGCACCAAGACCTTGTAGGCAAGCATGACCTGCTATCTTCACGACACGAAAGAATGCCCCATGCCCCATGCTCCGTGTTCGCTGTTCTGACACCCTGACCCAAGAAGACGTCTTGACGGACGTACTGCTTGACGATGAATGGCACATTGTCTTGTTCAACGACAACCACAACTCGTTTGACCATGTCATTGAATGCCTCATCAGCACGTGCGGACACGACGCACTGCAAGCAGAGCAATGCGCGATGATTGTTCACTTCAAAGGCAAGTGCAACGTCAAAAGTGGCAGCTACGATGAACTCGCCCCGATTCATCAATCTCTTTCCGAAAAAGACTTGACTGTTGAATTGAACCCGTAAATTGAGAGCGAGACTGCGTTCAATGGTTTTGTTCTGTCGCCACACCCCTCTGTTTTGTGTATTGGTTGCGCTCCAAGTGAGCGCGATCCAGGCCCAAGTGTTTCAAAATGCGGCTCCAGATTTGGGCATCAGCCAAACCAATTGGAACGGCACATACGGGGCTGCGGTCAGCACAGCTGATTGGAACAACGACGGTTGGCCCGACCTGACGCTGGGCAGTTCAAATGGCATCCTTCGGACCTGGGTCAACGACCAAAACGGTGGATTTGACCTTGTGACGCTGCCATGGCAAATGACCAGCGAAATCAAAGCCGTTGTGTGGCTGGATTTGGACAACGACGGAGACGACGACTTGTTTGTCCAAGAGGCCAATGGCAAGTGTGGGCTCTTTAAAAATGACGGACAGGCCTTCGCAGACATGACCAACGCCTTTGGCATGGGTTCAGGGCTTCCGCAAGCTTTCACTGAAGCTGCTGGGGTGTCTTTTGGCGACATGGACAACGACGGTGACCTCGATTTGCACCTGTGTCGCTACCTCGAATTCCCCATGACAGAAACCCCTGCCGACAGAAATGTCTTGTTGAGGAACGAAGGGAATTTTGTGTTCACCAACGTGAGCACATCTTCAGGCATCGACATCCACCTGCGCCTGAGTTTCCAAAGCATTTGGTGGGACCACAACGGCGACGGTTGGCAAGACATCTTTGTCATCAACGACAAGGATGGCGCGAATGCACTCTTTCAAAATCAAGGCAACGGCACCTTCATTGACGTTGCTGCCGAATACAACATGGATTTGGTCATGGATTGCATGTCCGCCTCGCTTGGCGACATGAACCAAGACGGACTGCAGGATTTGTTCCACACCAACACCCACTTTGGGGGCGATGGCTTGGGTTCCAAGCTGCTCGTTCAGGGGCAGGGCCATGCGTTCGATGAGTTTTCAGCCAACCATGGCTTGAATTTCGACCGATTCTGCTGGGGCGCGTTGTGGATGGACGTGGACAACGACACCGATTTAGACCTGTTTGTGACGGAGCACGATTTCCTCGCGCCTTACGGCGAGAATTACCTCTACGAAAATCAAGGGGCAGGATCCTCCTTCACCTTTGAGCCGTTTGGAACCGAGGTGTACGACACCGACTACCTCAACTCCCATGTCGTGGCATCTGCCGATTTTGACCGGAACGGATGGATTGATTTTGTCATGCACAACATCGGCAACCACGTGGTGCGAATCTGGATGAACGGCGGGTTTGACAACGGGCATGAAAGCATCGGCATTGCCCTGGAAGGAACCTTGAGCAACCGGCCGGCCATCGGAAGTCAAATCGACCTCGTCACCGAGAGCTCCGTCCAGTCGCGGATTGTGCATGCCGGCGAGAACTACCTCAGTCAAGAGAACGAGGTTGAGTTGTTTGGGTTGGGAGGCCAAACGCTGCAAGAGGTCATGGTGTACTGGCCTTCCGGGCTTCAGGAGCGTTTTCTCGCGACCTCTCACGGATTGACTCCCATGGCGCAACATGTGTTGTTGGAAGGGAATTCTCCCTGCCCTCAGCCAGTTCGCCAACACGTGGTGTGCAGCAGTCCTGCAACGCTCGACTTGGCTCCGGAAATCCTTTTTCCTTTCGAGGTGCTCTGGCAAAACGAGACCGGACAATACATGGCCGTGGACAACGACTTTCAATGGGAACCCAGCATGGGTGACCTCGTCATGCATGCCACATGGAACGGCCTGACTACATGTAGCGTGACACACCACGTGATGTTTGAACCGATGCTCGGCGATTTTGACATGAACGGGGCCGTGGGAACTTCAGACGTCTTGCCTTTGCTCTCTGAGATCTCCTGCGTCGAAGCATGTGCGACCGACCTGAATGAAGATGGCGCCGTGGGCATCGGGGATTTGCTGTTGCTGCTGACCTTAGTGGGTCAAACCTGCGACTGACGCCGAAGGTGTAGCTCAAACACCAACGCGTACAGCCCACCAGACACCCACAACATGGTGGCCATCGCCCCTGCTGCGCCCACAATGCCCCACGCGGGAATCGCCCACCAACACAAGAGAATGGTCACGGCAAGCACCACGCCGTTTACGTAGGTGTTCAAATCCGCCCTCCCCACTGCGGAAAGCAAGTGGCCGTAGGGGACGCGCAACCAATGCGCCCCGAGCGATCCGAGGAGAAACACCCGCATGACCGTGGCGCCTTCCGCGTACGACGCACCGAAGATTGTCAAAAGCCACGGTGAGAGGCACCACAGCGCCCCAAGTGCCACCAACGACAACAGCCCAAAGGTCTTCCAATAGTCGCGCATGTAGGCTCGCAGGGCTTGGGGATTGTCCTTTTGGTGTGCATTC
>Ga0115013_10000774_pt1 | contig 19007 bp, 26 predicted proteins | sample SouAtlMetagenome_2_FD_88686 | JGI IMG/M metagenome (GOLD analysis project Ga0115013, IMG submission 88686) | Marine eukaryotic phytoplankton communities from Atlantic Ocean - South Atlantic ANT15 Metagenome | ecosystem: Environmental > Aquatic > Marine > Oceanic | place: South Atlantic Ocean...
ATTATTAGAATATAATTTTACACCAAAATCTTTAATAGCGTCTGCTACTAAATCTCTAGAAATACCATAATCTAATCTATTATCAGCATTAAATCTTGTTGTTATATTTTTAACATATTGCCAACTATTATCATATTGTTGAGCAACCATATCAATAAATAAAATGTATTTTTGGTTAGCTGAATCGTCCCTTAAATATTCTGGAATAGCCCAATAGAGGTAATTTTGATTATCTTGGTCATAGTTTGAAGCTGATAAGGCTTGACCTCCATAAAGTGTATTATTAGGATCTGCACTACCTAACCAAGTAGTAGCTGTAGTACTTGAAGTTGGGAATAAAATATATGGGGGTTCTGTGTTTTGTTTAGGATATGAATGTTGTGATCCACTATCAAAATATAAAAAATATTCATATCCATCAAAATTTTCAATAATACTATCTATACTTGTAGTTAGTCCTGCTTTACTAGAACTATAAGTTGCACTAGCAGTAGGTAAATTTTCAATTTCAGCACTTGAAGATTGAATTAATCCTACTTTATAATAAAAATTTTCTAATCTAGTTAATGCAGAAGAAAAGTATATAAATTCATTATAGTCTTCATAATTAACACTTATGTTAATTTCTTTTCTATTTAATAAATTTTTAAGTTGAGCTGTAGAACTAGTTACATTACTATTTAATAATGTATCAAAAGTAACTTCTTTACTTGCTTCTCCTGTTTGTTGTGTTACTTGTATACTATAATTAGGCCCACTTATAAATTGAAAATCATCTGGTTCGAATACTATTGGTGGAAATATTACTTGATAAGCTTGTGGTATAGACACTTCTTCTACTACCCATAATTCAGTTTTTAATTCAATGTCTTGAGGTAGTGGTTCATATAATTTTATTAACACAGAAGGGGTTATACCACTTTCTGTATCTAACTGAATGTTATTTGCTATACATTGAACATCATTTCCAAAGTTAAGATAAAAATCAACAAAATAATCAGCATTGTTTCTTATATCAATAAATTCATTACTTGAGCTTATAACTGTGTCAGCTGAAATTGTAGTACTTCTTAATCTAACTTCTGTTCTATCAGTACTAATTTGATCAATATAATATTTTTCTCTTTCTGGATCTGAACCTAATCTTTTTCTATAAAAGTTATATGTTGAATAAAAAGTACCTTGATCATATCCAGCCTCTTCTAAATCAACTGATGGGTATATTATTACATCACCATTAATAACTTTATAATTCCTATTTACATTAGTATAAGGACCTGTATTAGATTCAAGAATATTTTTACTTCCATCATAAGCATAGTATTCTATATAATCTGTTGAAGAGGTAAAAGTAGTATCAAATAAACTAGATGATAACAAAGAAGTATCCTTTTGAGAATATTCTTGATAATCAAAGTCTACTGGGGAGACTTGTATTACTTGTATGTTGTTTTCTTCTTCCATATTAGTATCCTCCACCACCTCCTCCTCCACCACTACTTGGTGTTGGAGCTGATGTACTATTTGTATTTACTGGGCTATTAGCTACTACTGTATCAGCTGTTGTGTTTTCTTCAGTTGGGGAACTTGGTATATTTCCTATGTTACTTAAAATATTCGCAAATTCTTCATTATTAGCTAATGTTTCATTATTAATTAAATCTGTATTTATATCAATTTTTTCTCCTGATAGTGCCTCTGCTGTTGCTATTTGTGAATCAAGAAGTTGTCTTCTTAAATCTGTAATTTCTGCTCTTAATGCTATAATTTCTTCTGATGTAGAATTAAAATCTATATAATCAGCACTTGTTTGAATTAAATATTGATGTGTGTTTATATCTCCAAATGAAGGTATTTCATAAAATAGTTCGTTATATAATTCAAAAAATTCAGTAACTGTAGTTGTGTTTTCTATTTGTTCATTAATAGTTGATACACCCAATTCACTAAACTTTGTGTTAATGATTGTTGGGTATACTACTTTTTGGTATACCGATTTATTTAAATCTATTTTTTGTTTAGCCATAATATACCTTACCCGTTAACTACTTTAAAATAATAATTTTCATCCATTACTATAGTTTGACCTTGAATTTCCGTCTGTATTAAGATATTATAGTATCTTTCGGGCTCCAAGCCATTCATATAAACTGTGAAATAACTTGATGTAGCATCACAGCTGATTTGTGTAAATTCAGTATCGAAATCTATTACAAATTCATTTGTATCTAAATCCTTTATAGCATAGTAGGATGATGAGGGTAAAGCATGGTTTGTAGTATACAACGATGAAGTTTTAAATGTTCTTGCTGGAAATTCAGGTCTACAATTAACTCTAAATCTATTTACACTTTCACTATAAAATACCCCAGGATTATCGTCTAATGCTACAAATAAATCTGGTGTATTAATTACATCTAATTGATGAATATCAAATGAAGATATTGTAACTGTAGCATCTCCTGTTGCCCCACTAAGATTATCTATAGCGTTTAACTGAGCCGCTGTAAATGTTAATTCATCTCCCGCTTTATATCCTGAACCTACATTGTTACCATCTATAAATACTCTTGACATTGTATTTGGGGAAATAAATTCAGCCTTAAATATAGCTCCTGATCCTACTCCAGTATTACTTGCTGGTGTTGGTAATGAAGCTGTAGATGAACAAGAGATAGCAGTTGTAACACTAGGATAAGATCCTGTTAATATTCTTCCTAATTCAAAATCCCCACTACTAGTGCTATATGTAAAGTCTCTCCATTTAATTTCTAAACATGGAGGATATATTGTATTTGTGTCTACTGAATAGTAGCTTAATTGAGGTGATACTGCACTCGAAGTAACAAATTCTTGAGTATCAGCCCATTTTAATAAAAATCCATTATTAGTAACATCTATTAATCCAGGGTTTAGATCTTTTGAAGATGAATACCAGACTTTTAATATGTCTGTTACATTCATTTCTAAATCTTTTTCACTTCTTAAATTAAAAGATTGTGATACTCCCATGTTAGAATTATTAACATTAGAATAATTATCTGAACCTGTATACCAAACACCACCTCCTGCATTATTACTTCCTGAAAATGAACCTGTAGTTAAAGGTACAAATCCAGCTGTTGGCCATTCGTATGAACCTGAGTAATTGGAATATTTCCAGCTTACACCGTTAGTTCCTTGTTTGTTATCAAGATATTGACCAGTTCCATTATTCCATGACCCAGAAATAGGCCATGCTTCAATATACGAATTTAAAATAACATTATTTGCTTTTGCAACATAAGCTTTTAAACTACCCGACCAAGAATTAAAATTAGATCCAGTAACTATTGCAATTGTATCTATTACATTTTCAATCTCACTTTGATCAAATGCAATTATAGATCTGGCTACTCTAGCAACAGGATTTGATTCCGTTACATAATTTGCTATATCTAAAATCGGATCAAGTCCTGTATTCATAGCAGGATAAGCGCTATAAATTGAGGCATCTTGTGAAGGAAATAATTTATATATTGCCATAATTATAAGTTTACAACACGTCCTTTTATGTCAGTGTTTGGGTATTTTAATTCAAATATGCTTGGGTCTAATGAAGGGAATATTGTTCCATTTTGATTAGCACCATTCATATCATAAGCCCATTGGGAATAACCTGATGTTGCCCCCGCTTTATTAGTTATTATTACATCTTTTACTGTTTGTACACCATCTATTTGATCTAATAATACAAATAAATCAGGTATTATTATTGGTTGAGCTATTTGCCATTTAGATGTATCAAAATAATTTTTAAGTGCTACAATACATTTTTCTAAAACTTCATTATTATTATAGTTAGGGTATGTAATAATCTCAAAATCAACAAGAAAGTTTATTATAAAAGCATCTTTAATGCTTATAGTATCACCTATCATTCTATATTGTTCTATATATCTTTTTAGATTATTTTTAATAGTGTCCGAAGCTGTATTTAGTTTATTATTTCTATCTTCTGTTAGTACATATAAATCTAAAGTAGTATTTGCTTCATCTGCTTTTGGTTTTTGAGTAAATGCTTTAGCAACTTTACCATATTGAGGTGGCATACTAAGTGCTCTTACTAAATAATCATCTTGTGTTACGTTTCTTAACTGAGTAGTAAAGTTTGAAATAGAATTTTGTCTAATTTCATCTATAGTATCTCCATCTTTTCCTCCTGAAGCTGCAAATTTATTATTACTTGCTAGTGAATCAAAAACATATTGAGCTGTTACTGAATTGAGTCCTCCATTATTAAATTTAATACCACTAGTATTTAAATTAGTTGTAGTATTAGCTAATACATTTGATTGTACTCCTCCTCCTGTTAAATATCTTATTGTTAGTGTAGTATTTGTAGGGGAAACTCCATAAGTATTTGTAAATATAAAGTTTGTTGGAGAATAAGCAGCGGTTAATTTATTTTGTTCAAATGGTAATCCTAAACCTACATTTGCAGGGTTTGGAATTACTTCTTCAGTTGTATCATTTGGGTTACCCGCCCCAAACTGTAATTGTAAAGTTGTAGCATTTAAAAATCTAGTAGCAAACCTATTTTGTACTTGTTTTGTTTGTAGTAAATAAGGAGCATCTGTATCTAAATAAGTATTTGGATCGTTTACATTAGTATTTTTTACACTATCATAAACTAATTCTTGACCTAAATAATCTACTTCATACCATCTTTCTCCATTACTATCTGTAATGTCTAATATACCTGCTATATTAGTATCATTAATATTGTATGTATAAAATTCTTGTGGGGCACCAACTGAAAGTGAAATAGAAGTTATTGTTCCAGAATATGCTTTTCTAGTCTTTTTTAATAAATAATAAGTAGGTTCACCATTAGAAAGAGCAGCAACAGTTTCATCAGTTGGGTCTAATGAATTTGAAATTGAAAAATCTATAGGTTCTTGGGTAGTAAAGTTTACTACACTTCCTCCTGTTGTTGATACTTTTGTATTAGCAGGAACATATAAAGCATAATCATAATCTGGTACGAATTCACTTCCTGATACTTTTGCTGGTACTTGTTGGTAAAAATCAATATCGACTTCAGCTAAACCTGTTACTTTAGGTTTATAACCATACATGTATGCTAAATCATATAAATTATCTGATTGTCTAGCATATTGTACAAAATTTTCTTGGATTTGATTATCCATATAAAAGGATAAAACATCTCCTATGTATGCTGCTTGTTCAATAAACATCATACCTACAGATGTATTAGCAAAATCTGTATATGTAGTTGGGAAATATGTTTGAGAATAGTTTATTAATTGATTTCTAAACGCATTAAAATCCTTGTTGATATAATTTATGTTTCTTCTTACAGCCATTAGTTAAAATTAAGAATTATTTCATCTTCTATATTAGTTTCTTGTATAAAATAAAATATATTAACTGTTACCTCATTGGTATCAGGATCCATTAATACATCTAATTCTGATACTTGAACACTTGGAAATTCTCTACTTATTTTTTCTTGAATATCTTCTTTTAAAAAGTCTGTAGATTCACTTGTTAATTGTTCAAATATAAATGCTCTTAAACCACCTCCAAAACTTGGGTTTCCAGGTCTTTCTCCTGGATTTGTTAAAAAATAATTAATCAAATTAAATTTGATAGCTTCTCTAGTTGTGTAATTTGAAGTAAACCCTGTCCCTTCAGCAAAAGGTAAATTAACACCTATACCTACTCTTGGTCTTAAATCATTAGGGGATATGTTTACTGCTCCAAATGCCATAATCTATTACTTCTTATTCATTAATCCCATTATTTGATCCATACTAACATTTCCTTCAGGTAATTTACCACTTGGAGATGTTGTATCACCAGAGCCTACTTGTAAAGGCATATCTGCTGTTGTAGCTGATAATGTCCCATTAGCTCCTGGTCTCATACTATCTAAAACATTCATCATGTTTTCTCTTAATTGAGCTTTATCAGCTTTCGGCATTGATTGTTGTGTAACTGTCTCTTGTACAGTTGCTTTAGGTACACGGACAGCTTCAAGTAAGATATCTTTCATCTCTTCTTGTATAGCTTCTTTTACCGCGTCTTTTACAATTGATTTTAATTGACTTAGTTTCATTGTTATAAATGTTTAGTTATAAATATTAAATTAATCTGCTTTTAAATTATTTATTTGTATATAAAATGCTAGTTCATCAATTAGTATCTGATCTTCGGCACTAAATGATGGTTCACCTTTTAAAATTGTTATTCCTTTTGAATTTTTTGCAATTGCTTGTCTTCTAGGTAATTCACCTACTTGGGCTTTATCTACTACTTCTACTGACATATTAAAACCATTAACAATTAATTTTTCTGGTTCTCCTTGTACAGTATCTTGAGCTGATAATGCTAGTAATTCTGCGTTTAGTTGTTCTAGATTTTCTACATTATCACATCCCTCTATTAGTTTATCAATAGTTTTTAAGTATCTTAAAATTATAATAAGAGAAATTATTAAAAATATTAAAGAAATAAGTAATTGTTTTTTTAGTTCTTTATTTACATCTGTTAATTTTTCTAATGCTTTTTGAATATTGTCTAATTTAGCAGTTACACTATATGTAGAAAATTGTAAAGGTATAGGTAAGTTTGCTATTGTTGCACTTATTGATGTAAAAAGTGAAGATAAATATACAAATAAAAACGCTAATGCTGTGTTCGCTGCTATAATACCATATATGTTATTTAACTGTCTTACTACAGAATTTCTTTTTTTTACTATAAAAGCTAATCTTTCATTACTAGGACATTTGCTTTGTAGTTGATTAGCCTGTTCTTCTTTAGCTATTCCAAAATAAATCATTAATTGAAAGGCTAAAGGTAACATTATGTTTTGTATTACAGTAGCAGGTTTTAAAACAGAATTTCTTAACTTAGTTATAAAGGTTTCAGGTAAAGATAAAATAGGATCTACTTTAGAAATAACAAAATTATTAATTTCTTCAACTGCTTTTTCTTTAGCGAGTTGGGCTGCTTTATCTATATTAAGTAAAGAATGTATATTTAATTGTTCAGGAACTTCTCCTGCTTGTGTTGTTATAATTTGAACAGAAGGGGCGTATTGTGAACCTTCAAATTTTCCTTTTTCATTTTCTTTACGCTGTGAATCAGTTTGAGGTTGATCATTATCATCTTTATAAAAGAAAAATGGTTGGACTTTAGGATCACTTACAATTCTATTAGGTTGGGCATCTAATATAGGTAAACCAATAGTTATTTCGAATTCACCTTTTTCATCTGTTTTAACAGAAAACTTACCATTTTCAGATTTAACATTAGCATTTTTAGGATCTTTTAAATCTTTATCTCTAACAGCTTTTAATAAAACATTACCCTCTTTATCAACTAAATCTTCTTTAACAATCCTATTTTGTCTAATAGTTTCTGGGTATATAGAAGGATTATTACTTACAGGGAATACACATAATTGAGGAATTACTTCTATGCCTTGTATGGGTTCTTTAGTTTGTTTATCATAAACCCTTCCTTTTGTAGTAAAAACTTGAATATAAGGTTCATATTTAGCTAATTCTTCTCCAGCTTTTAATTTAGCTTCTCTTTTTTTATCTTCTATTAGTTTTAACCTTTCATTTTTTCTTTCTTCAGAATTTTTTTCTGATTTATCAAATTTACCCTCTTCATTAGCCGCCCTAATTGCCTCTGTTACTTTATCAACTTCTTGAATATTAATTTTATTTAGTAATTTTTGCCCTGGAGGTGTAACTAAAAATTGTTTGGCCGCGTCTAATATAATATTTACATCCATCCTAGCTTACTTTTACTTTTTCAGATAATAGATTTTGCAATTCTTTTCTAAAACCACTTATTTGTGTTTGTTGAAGAGTATAAGCAAACCCTGCAGACACAGATAGACTAGGTTCTTTACTTAATGCTTTAAAAAGAACACTTAATCCAGCTAAAAACGCATCAAAATTAGATATAAAAGTAGTACCTAATAGAACAGCTTCACTAGCGTTAGTATCACCTAATGAAATATTTCCTTTAGGAGTTAAAATATTAACATTACCCTCTTTGGATCTAATAGCAGAATCTTTCATTGAATCTAAAACTATAGATTTAGTTGAAGAAAATAAAATACTATCACTATTTGAATTAAATAATAATCTACCTGAATTTAATATTATTTGAGAATTATTATATGAAAAGGGGGATGTTGGTGTTTTAGAAACCATTCCTGAAAATGGTATAGTTGCGCCTTCTCCTGATTTTTCAGTACCAGTAGCAACTTTAAGAGGTATTTGTTGATTAGAAGTTAAATAAATAGATGAAGGATCAAAATTAATATCTTCAGCTATTGGAATAAAACCAATTCCTGATGTGTTTGTGGGTTGACCATTTTTTAATATTGTAATAGGCATTCCTTCATTACCACTATTTGACCAATTATTTTTTATCTCTCCTTTAGTTCTTGCAGTACTACCTAATCTAATACTATTCCCAAACCTTCCTTCAAAAATTCTATCTCCAGCAAAAGGTATTACTGCTTGTATGTTTCCATTTTCTATATAATTACCCCCAGATGTTCCATTAAGATCTAATTCAGTAGGAACTGCATTGTATTCTACATTTACCCCATTTTCTATTTCGCTATAAGGCACATTAGATTGGACTGGGACATTATTATCATTTGATAATGGATCAGGTGATGCATTTTGTTCATTATCATTCCATAATTTTAAACTTACATAATAATAAGAGGGTTTAGATGTTGCTCCTGGGTTGTCTGGTGAGGGTCCTCTAAATAAAATAACATATTCATTTACTAAAGGAAATTCTTTAATAAAAGGTTGTAATGGTTTAGCTATAGAATAAGTTGATTCTTTAGCTTTACTATTAACACTTTTTTTAATATCTTCCCATTGTATTGCTCCTATACCAAAATACTCATCAGTGCTTTTAAACATCTGAGAGTTAGTATTTAAACATACATCTTTAACTCTTCCAATTACAAGGTTATCTCCGAGTTGGGCAAGTTGATTTTGTAAACCACTATTTGTGGGATTTGTTGATCCCCTCCTTAATTGACTAATTCCCGATCTAGTAGCCATTTATTTATCTTTTTTCTTTTCTTTTGAAAAATTTTCATTAAGTCTATCTAATTCAGCCATTAATTCTTCTTTTTCTGCTTCTGTTATACCCAATGAATCTTCATTATTAGAATTATTAACAACACGCTGCACTATAGTAGCCATTTTAATTAGTTGTTCATCATTTCTAACGCCAATTTCCATATATTCTTTAATTAATGGAACGATCAAAGTAGCGTCACCTATATCAGAAATTAAGGGTTTTAATTCTGAAATTAATCCTGTGATTTGTGCTTCTTTTTTCTTTTGATTATCGTAAATTTCACTTAAGATATCAGAGAACTTTTTGTCCTTAAATATAATATTGTCTAATGCTCCCATAATTTAATTTTATTATAAATATGGATATAGAAAAGGATTAGAATCTAGCGTAGCCGTGTTCTAAAAAGAAAATATATTCACTTTTAAATATATCATGTAATTTATCAGCTATTTTAGTTATTTTAGGAGTTTTTACATCTACTATTTCACGAATGTAAATGTATAAAGCTTTTTTATTAAACACTTCTATGGTTTCTCTTTTTCTAAATAGTTCTAAAATCGCATCAGCTATTTGAGCATCATTCTTTTTTGGGAATAATTCAAAAATATGTTCTGTAACATGATCAACAAATATGTCAATATATTTACCCAATTCATCCTGAGGACCTGTTGATTCCTCGAAGTTGTAAGTATATGTAGAGGTATCTTTAGTTAATACATCAACTCCAACCTTATTAATTTTCTTTTTATAATTTTTAGTATTATATAATATTAACCAACGTTTAACTATAGTACCAAAATAAGAATATGCCTTAGCACCTCTGTCGGGATTAAATAAGTGTATTTTAGATAATAGGAAAGTTATTATCTCATGTTGGAGATGTTCTAAGTTTTCTACTTCTGTATGGTAAAATTTAAATGTATGTATTATATTTTGAGTAAGTTTAAAGAAAGCATAATGAATTTCATTTTCATATATTTTGCTTCTTTTTTCTTGATCAATATCCGCGTCTAAACTATTGTATCTAACAATAGCTAGTTCGGTGTCATGAGTAAAATAATTTTTACTTTTTTTTCTTCTTTTTCGGACCATTTATTATCACTGGTTATTTTTAAATTTAGACAAGTCATTTTGCAACCTTTTTAAATTATCAAAAAACCAACCGATTTCGTCGTCACTTTTAAACAAGTTTTTTTCATCAATTTGTTTAAGACGTTTATCTGCTATATCTAACTGTTTACTATATTCTTCAATGTAAGTACTATAGTTGACAATAATATCCTCTGTTTTTTCAACTTTTCTCAATAAATTCCAAGTAGTAAATCCTAGGACTACTATTAAAAATCCTAATATTGATATAATAATTATTGCTGTTGTAGGTATTATTTCCATTATAAGTTATCTAGCATATTTTTTAAACCTTCACTTTTGATACCACCAAGAGCTTTGTTTTTAGTTTTTGCACCCTTGGTATTGTTATCCAAGCTAAATGACTTTTTTGGCTTCTCCACGCTATTTTGAGAAAACTTTGGAAGCCATTGTGCTTCCCACTCAACTCTTGAAGCTAACATATCAGCTTGGTGTAAAATAAATGGTAATGAAGTACGAGGTCTTTGTTCTGGCATGAATCCTTTTAAATATTTTTCATTACCTTGATCATATAAACCATCATGTGTCTGGATAGCTACCATTTCATTAAATGAATAAGAAATATCATGTTGTTGAAGTAAAAATAATGATCTATCTGGTACAGATGCGAATGCTAATTTTTTATTAAACATATAATCTTCACCTAATTTATCTTTTCTCCATTGGTCCGTTTGTGGTATATAAGCTTCATAGTTTGAATCACCCATTTTACCTAAATCATGATTAATAGCTGAAAATATCAATTCTTCTTTAGTATATGTAGTCATATCTGCACCAAAATTAGTCCATACTTCATTTAAATCAATAGCTGCTCTAACGACTCTATTAACATGGTCTACATAACCACCTGGGAAAGCATTGTGGTATTCTTTTTTATGAGCAGCAGGCATCATTATGATTCTGTCCTCATATTTTTTATAGAAATTAAGTAACTTTTGTTTTCTATCTTTTTTATCTGAAATGTGTGTTTCAATATTATTTAGAAACACTCTCCAATTTGACTGGATTTGTTCTGCTGTTAAACTCATAACCTAATTTATTTTATTGTTCGTTTTCTACGTATCCTTCTAATTCTTCAACTATTTCTTTACCTTTCTTAATCTGGGATTTAATATCACCAACATTATGGCCTAAATTAATACCATTAGTAATAGTAGTAAAAACGGTATCTAATTGATTTAATCGTGTCTGGAATAATTGTTTATTTCTCATAATTTTTATTTTTAGAACATTTAATAACAGGGTGTCCCTTAACCCCTTTATTGCCTTGTTTTCATCTCCATCTTTCTGTCCCTTTTTTTCTAAACCCGTGACATCAAGATAATGGAAATATTTTACAATGGCACGTCTTTTTCAAGAGCTTTTTTCATTTCTTTTATTTTCATTAAAAATGCACATCTTTCATATTGTTCTGTTGATTCAAAATATGATATTGCTTGGTTAAGAGCTTTAAATAACGGCTTAGAATTAAACTCTTCTAATGCATCTTGATGTTTTGTATTATTTATTTTAATTGATTTTATATAGGAATAAGCTCTATTAAAAACAGCAAATGAAGATGCGTCTTTAGCTTCTTCAGCATTAAAAGTAGTTTTTTCTTTTTGGAAGAATTTTTTTAATTTAGCATGAAATACATCATGGTTATAGATCATTTTAGTAAACATTCCTAATTTAGCCTCAGGACTTTTTAAAAAATCTTTATCAGCGTTAATTAATTCATTTACCGCTGGATTTTTATCATTGTCTGGATTGCCAAATAATTGAAATATTCTATTTTTATCTATCATCTTTTTCCTCCGTAATAGGCTACTGCGTGTCCTTCATTTATTAATATATCATTTAATTTTGATTCTCCCAAATAAATTTCACCTAAACATCTTCCGAATTTACCTACACCTTGAGAGTGTAAAACAAAATAATCTTTATTTTCTTTAATTAATTCTTTAACTCTAGCTTTGGCAGCTAATCCTTTAGCTTTTTCTTCTAAATCTCTAGTACGTGATTCTGGTGCGTTTATGCCAACTAATCTAATTCTAACTTTTTTGAATGTATCAAATCCTAAATCAACTCTAGCATCGATTGTATCACCATCTACTACTTTTAAACATTTTGCGCTGTAAATATACATAATCATTAATTTGATTATAAATATTTATTCTCCGTTTAAATTATCCAAGTATTTTCTTTTATTAATGGCTTTCATTTTAGCTTCTCTCTTAATTCTAGAGGGTTTATCAAACTGCTGTCGTTTTCTTATTTCCTTTACCACACCAGTATCTTTAAACTTTCTTTTAAATCGTTTAAGAGCTGAATTAATATTTTCGCCTTTTTTTAATTTTACTATTAACATATTATAATTTATCGAACTCCTTTTCTAACTCATCAATTTCTGCTTCAACATCGGATTTTATTTGTTTTAAAGTTTCATATTCAATAACTGGATCCTTCTTTTTAGGATTATCTGGATGGTATTTCCAAACTTCTTCCATTACTGTAACTGTTGCAACTAAATCAGCAACTAATTCTGATTTTTCATTATTTAATTTATCGATTTTACTCATTCTTTTATTATTTAAAATTATTCCCTATACTTTTTATAGTTTCTTTTGCGTCATCTAAACCAATTTGAAAAAATTCTCTTTGGTTATTAACGCGATATTTTCTTAAGGCATGATGTACTTCGCCCTCTAATAGTTCGCCGTTAAAACAACGGTATGCCCATGCTACTTTGTATGGAAGTGGCACACCTGTTGCATTAGATATTTGCTTAGCTCGCTCATCTGGTGTTAATTTTGTATATCCTATTTTTAATAATCCTGGTTGAGAATCATTTTCAAGAACATAAACCCATTGATCACCTTCTCCTTGTTTATTATAAATTCCTTTTTTTCTTGCTGTATAATATGTTACATTTTCCCAACCATCTCCCATAGATGAGGGACTTAATGTGTAATAAGCAGCGGCATCTAAACTTTTATCTGAATAGTTTTCTTTTAAAGGAATTAATTCACTAGCTTCTTCTACTGTTATTCTTTCCATTACTCTACAATTATTTTAAATGAATCTTCAACTACTTGTCTATCACCTAAATCTATATTAAATGTTGATTTAACAAATACTTGTAAAGTATCACCTACCATTTCATTATCTAAATAAAACTGTTGGCGCGGTTCATAAGTATATCTGGATCTAGTACCTAATAACCCTTCAGCATATGGACATTCCCAACAAAAATGTTTAGTAATTTGATAACCCGCTATGTTTAATGGAGGTTGAATTTGTGCTAAATCAGTAAGTGTATATTCTAAATTACCTACTGGTACAGGATTATTATAACCACCACCAGTAAACCAACTTAATACTGAATAAGTAGGTACTGTAAAGTGAATAGAATCAAAGGCAACCCAATAATCAGAATCATATTCTGTCATTACTAAAGGTACACCATTAACAACTGCTGTTGATAACTCATCTAATTCACCTCTAATGGTAAAATATTTTGGTCCATAAAATTCAATATGCCAATAACCATTTTCATCTTGATATGCATTTGGCTGTACTTGCTCATCTATATAAAATTGAGCATTACAATCACCATCTACACAAACACCTAAGGCAATGTCCTCCTTGCTACAAGCGGCAAGGAGGGAAACAAAACCAATAATTAATAATTTCTTCATTAGGCGTTTACGTATTCAAGTGCAACATCAAACATTTTGCTATTCAAATCCATATCTTGCTTAAAGTTTTTAATTTGTCTAGCTTTTCTGGTTTTAACACCAACTTTGTATTCAAAATCACCTTCAATGATTTTCTCTTGAATTACATTAAATACACTCCATAAATCATCACCTTTATCTTCTGGTCTAACTGGAGTAATAAACTCATCCATATCAATTGTAATTCTTCTTAATTCATCTTCTGGGAATCTAACTGCTAACATATCTTTAGCAAATTTTACAATTGATTTTTCCGCCATTTTAGTATCAATCATTTTATTCATTGATTCTACTGTTAATGGTAATTGCTCAACCATATCATTAATTTGCTTCTGTAGCTCATCAAAATCATATCCCATATGTCTGATAGCAACTTTTTCAAATTCATTGGTAGAAACAACTAAACCATTTTCACAAATCATTCTAAATAATCCTGCAGTAAAGGTAAATGCATTTTTACCATCATGTGAATTAGTTAATAGAATTTGTGGGAAAACAGTATCAACACTATTTTTCTTACCGAAAGTACCATCTGAATTTCTCCATCCTGTAGGAGAAGTACTATCTTTAATTAATCCATTTGGATTATGATTAATCACAATATCAGGATTTCTAAATACTACAAGGTGTTTTTGGAAACCTCTAGTACTTTTTTGCCTTGCATTAACTTCTTTAGCATCAATTGGGAACCAACCTAATAATTCCATATCATCAATCAACTTATCAGTTGGAATATGACTATAATGTTTTGATACTTCAGGTGAAGGCTTAGTTGAGAAAATACTTGGAGCGATCTCTCTTAACTCATTTTTACTTAATTTTGAACTTTTACTTAAATCTAACATAACTTTTATTTGTATTATTAATTATTAACTATGGGGTAAATATACGAAAGGAAGCCTGGGTAGCCAAGCTTCCTGCGCATTACTTTTTATTTTTTTACTAATAAACTTGGTGAAACTGTATACATTCCTCCAACTCTACCATCACCAACATCACTAGCTTGAACTTTAATATTCTTATTATTAATTTTGGTAATTCTAAAATTTTGCTTAGGATCAATTTTCTTATGATTTATACCTACTATATCACCTACTTTAAATGATGATTTAGTTGAATAATCTAATTCTGATTTTCTAATACTAACTTGATTTCTAATCTGTCTTAATTCTGATTGATCTGAATTTTTAATGAATTCTAACACTTCTTGTAAATTTGACATAACCTTTATTTTTTATTATTAATTATGCCCTAAATATACGAACCTTCTCCTGGGGAGCCAAGCTTCCTGCGCATTACTTTTAAGAAATTGTTAAACTTACGCCACCGGTAGCTCTTAACATAGAAGAACTAACAGCTACTGCTGATGAAGGTGTAAATTGATATGAACTTGCTCCTGTAGGGACAATAACAGAAGATATAAATGATGAAGTAATTAAAGTATCACCATCAATATCAGTAAATGAACCATAAGTACCTAAGGCATTAGTTGGACTACCCTCAAATGAACCTGTATTTACATTAACTGTTTCCACAGTAAAATAAGCTGAGGTGGATAAAGGGTTATTTATAGTGAATGTTTTCGCTCCAGATAAAGCTTCTGTAGGTGTACCTGCTCCTTTTAATTGATCTGCTGTATAAGTAGCCATATTGTTTTATTATACATATAGCTTATACTCTTCCCCTAATACTTCTTTACCTCTATGAAAAAAAGTTTTTACATCTTTTGATTTTATAGGTAAATGTTCTGATGATACACCTACCATATACCTTCTATAACCTTCTGGGTGTTTTGTACTAGGAACATCATCCATAACACTATTCCAAAACTCATCTTGATGAGCAACTTTTTGATTACCTAACCACAATTCTAATTTTTTCTGTAAGAATATAGCATTTGAAGGGGATACTTGATTAAATGGTGATGCTTCTAATCTAACATCAGCGGCATATTTTATTTTTTCTGTATTTTTATAAAACCATTCAGCACTTTTTCTATTTAAAAGATAAGCATGAGCAGCTTGATTATGCCTTACAAAATGAGGATGTTCATATAAATTATCTGTTAATTGATCGCCAACCCATTGTTTATAAGCCCATTTTCCATACCAACATATCCCCCAATTTATACTATCTAATTCTTTCCTTAGTTGTTTAAAATCGTATTCATGTATAAAACCTGTAGGCATAGCATCATCTTCTAAAAATAATCCAACCTCATCACCCGAGTCTAAAAATGCTTTATAAGCTTTTCTATGTGATAAAGCACAACATACTACACCAACTGAAAAAAATCCTGCGGGGTCGAAAAATGTATCTGAAAGGTAAGATTTTATAAAATCATTAGATAATGGTATAACATCTTTATTATCAATACCTTCTATAATATTTACTTTGATATCTAAAGTTTTAACAACTTCATTAAATTGGTCCAATCTTTCTTTATGCCTTTTTAGATTAATGGCATAAATTGAATCTGCTCCTAAATACATAACTAAATTTTATTTTAATAACTATTCCCCCATGCATTTAAATTAGCATATAAATCATAGTTTACCCACTTATCATTTACTGAAGTATATGAAATTAATGTATCTCCAACTCCCCATTTTGCTAATTCTTCATTTATTTCATTAATTTCTTTATTATTATTTTCTGCTGATTGTCTTTGAATAGTTCCCATAAATGTAGTTAATAAACTATTATCATTAGCATATGATTCTAAAAATGAATCTGCTTCATTTATTTTATCTACACAAGTTTGGTCATAATAACTATCTTTATATTCTATATAATCACAAGTATATTGTAAATGTCTTTTCCAAGCTATATTATCTTCATGATCTTGGCTCTTCCAGGCACACCATCTTTTCCAATTTAATTCTAAATTTTGATTTCTAAGAACAATAACCTTATCAAAGTTAGACACCCAATCAGCTAAAAATTCACTTTCAGTAAAGTTTTTAGGTAATTTATGTGATTTAACATAATGTAAAGTTATAGAATTATCTGGTATTGCGTTAGGATAAATGTATGGTCGAGGGATAGTAACTTCTACTCTTGTAACTTCACCAGTATTAGGATCATGTTCGCCATCATGTCTAGTAGCACCATGCCAATTTAGATCCATAGGATCATTAATATATTTGTAATTTATAGCAATGGCTAATTGATCACAAAATTCATAAGCACCATGATAAGGATAAGATAATACTAAAATTTTCATATAATGTGTATTTTATATTTTATTATAAATATTAAGGAACTACTACCTTAAACCAACTTCCATCACAAAGTAACAAATCAGGAGATTCAAATATTTCATCCACAGCTTTTTTAACCCCAGGATATTGATCACCATAATCATGACCTCCAATTATATATTTGCATTTAGGTAGATACATCTTTATATCTTCTTTTATATCTTCATATGTGTGACTCGCATCTATGTATATAACATCAAAGAACAAATCAGGAAAATTATCAACTTGGTTAAAACTAAAGTCTTGTATAAGGTTTATATTATCCCAATGTCTAGTATTAGTAAAAAATTCTTTTTTAACTTGATCCCAAGTATCATTTAATTCATCTAAAGCAATTTCATTACCTTCAAAAGGCTCCATACAATATATATCTTTAAAAATGCCCGATGAAGCAAATATAGAAGTTGATTCTCCTTTATAAGAACCAATTTCTAATAAACTTAAACCATTATTATCTTTAATATTTAATTCTCCATCAACATTTTTAATTAGTCCAAAATATTCACATATCCAATGACAAGCATAAGTTAAACCAAACCATTGGGCATTATATCCTTTTTTTATATACCAATTTTTTGGTGGATTATATCTTAAAGTATTTTTCATCTCAAAAGGGCTTTCTCTTTCACATATCTCACTATATCTATACGTATATATTGTCTAACATGAAACATACAACAATATACGGAAAATTACTTGGCATTCCAAACAATTGTTATTATATTGGGGTATATGGTTGTAAAGCTAAATAAGGATAATCTAGCGGATTATATGAGTGAAGATAAACTAATCGTTTATTTTAAAACAGATTGGTGTAATGCATGTAAAAAAGAATTACCAAATTTATATAACATACCAGATGAATATACAGTAGTAATTGTTGATGCAGAACGTCATATTAGAAGTAGTAAATTTATGCCAGGTGGGGTTAATTATTATCCAACAATAGCTTATTTTGAAAAGGGTTATTTTAAAGCAGAATATAATAAGTTTGAATTAGAAAAAGTAAAAGATCAATTATAATGGAAATATTAATTTATATTAGCGGGGTGTTTACCGCAGCATTAGTAGTATCAATCGTAAGTTTTATACGTACTAATAAAAAATACACGTCATTACTGGAGTCGAACCAACATAACATAAATATCTCTTCCATAAGAAGTAATGAGGCGAATGAGAGGATGGGAGAAATAGAGGAGATAATTAGGGTAATTCAGAATGATTATGTGCCGAATGGGGATTTAGCGACGAAGATTGAGGGAATACAAAGTGATTTATCTGAATTATATCGTATAGCGGAAAGGAATAGGGAGTTTTCGGAGCAAAGTAAACAACAAATGTTAAATGATGTTAATCAATTGAAAACTAACATTAAAAAGTTGGGAGAAGACCCTAATTTATTGAGTAGATATTAGTATATACTTTATCGATGACAAAAAATGTTGAAGAGGAAGAAGTCTATATAGACGAGTTTCGTAAAAAAGTGGGAAACAAGCACTTTTTATATGAGAATGGGGAATGGGTTAAGATTAACTTAAGCAGCGATTCCTCTTCTATTTAATTCCTTTTTAATTACGTTTTTCTTTCTCGAGTAGGAGGGTGAATCATACAATTTTTTTAGTTCTTCTGTACTGGTGTTACTTACTGTATAATGTTTCCATGACCATTTATTAGTCATTCTCCCACGCGCGTCTCTTACGTAATCTTTTGATGATTTTTTTAATTTTATTGGCATGAC
>Ga0115013_10000775_pt1 | contig 19005 bp, 18 predicted proteins | sample SouAtlMetagenome_2_FD_88686 | JGI IMG/M metagenome (GOLD analysis project Ga0115013, IMG submission 88686) | Marine eukaryotic phytoplankton communities from Atlantic Ocean - South Atlantic ANT15 Metagenome | ecosystem: Environmental > Aquatic > Marine > Oceanic | place: South Atlantic Ocean...
CAAAGTCTCCAAAATCATCAGCATCCCCATTGTCATTTGCAGGCTGCTCTTCCACAGGTTGTGAGATACCAGCACTGCCAAAGTCTCCAAAATCATCTTCATCCCCATCGTCATTTGCAGGCTTGGGCAATGGGACACTGTCATTTGCAGGCTCCTCTTCAACAGGAGGTGATATATCAGCACCTCCAAAGTCTCCAAAATCATCTTCATCCTCCTCTCCAGCAGCAGGCTTGGGCAATGGGACACTGTCATTTGCAGGCTGTTCTGCCACAGGCGTTGGTACATCAGCACCTCCAAAGTCACCAAAATCATCTTCATCCCCATCACCAGCAGGCTTGGACAAAGGAACACTGTCATCTGCAGGCTGTTCTGCCACAGGAGGTGGCACATCAGCACCTCCAAAGTCTCCAAAATCATCTTCATCCTCATCTTCAGCAGCAGGCTTGGGCAATGGGACACTATCATCTGCAGGCTCCTCTTCAACAGGAGGTGATATATCAGCACCTCCAAAGTCTCCAAAATCATCTTCACCCTCAACTTCAGCAGCAGGCTGTTCTTCTACAGGAGGTGATATATCAGCACTGCCAAATTCTCCGAAATCATCATCACCAACAGGTTTACACAATCTCTCAATGTCATTTGCAAGTCGTGTTGACTCTGGTGAGAAAATTCCAGTACTACTGAAGCCTCCAAAAGCATCATCATCCTCATCATCAGCAGGCTTAGACAATTCTTCACTGTCATTTGCGGGCTGTTCTTTCACAGGTGACGTTGTCTCAGCACTCCCGAAGTCTCCAAAATCATCGTCATTGTCAACAGGTTGAGTCAACGGAACACTGTTATTTGTAGGTTGTGCTTCCACTGATGTTGAAATCTCAGCACCATCAATATCATCGGCAGTAATCTCTTCGGGATTACTACCTTCCCATGCACCCACTAAACTATTACGATGCTTTCGAAGGGCGTTCGAGAAATCGTCGGTCGAATTATCCTTATCTAATACTTGTTTCCGGTGTTTGCGTAGTTGTGCAGCAAAACCCGTCGCATCCTCGTCGAGTATCTCAACACTGTCATCAGCGTTTGTTTCCTCTCTATTTGTTTCCATCGGGGCTTCCGTTGTGTCCATTGTCCCCTAGATTTGTGTTCCGGTCTGATATTCTGTAGTATTAGGCTTTCTTTGATAGTGCAGTAATCCTTTTTTCGACAAAGCTGCGGCAGGTCACAATATCTCGGATTATCGGTTGAAGGATTTTGTGTGTGGACGACTGCTGAACTCAAAATTGCTGAAAATTTCCTGAGCCCGCGCGCGTGAGCTTTCAGCCTCCACTCTGTTGCTGCAAATTTAAAAAGTCTCTCTGCACGGATAGTTAATCATTATTTGACGGGCGGATCTCGCTCTGCCAAGATCGATCGCTTTCCTCAACAACTTTGAGAATCAAGATTGTATCAATCAAACACAGGTAAACGTCACTTCTTCGCTATCACAAAGGAGCATACATTTTTTTCGGTTGGATTTCTCTACGATTGAACAATCAAAATGTTGGAAGAGACTCTAACTTCGGTGAATCATCCGCCAGCTGAAGTAGCTCAGATGCTAATGAATTACGTTAACGTTGAGCTTGCCGCAGGAGGTTCATCTGCCGAGGCTCGTTTTTTCCAGCTTTTCTCACTAATTTGTGAAAGAGTGTTCGGACCGATTTCTCCCAAGGACTATCATCATTTGATTGGGGGATGGCTCTCGAAATCCATGAAATGGGATCGCCCACGTGTGTTAGTAAAAAGTTCCTTAGGTAGCGGGCCAAGAAAATACACGCAGAGTACTTCGATTCAGTCAGATCCTGTTGTGAGACTATTGGGTGTGGCCTCAAAGGCAACATCATCCAAAGACAAAGGACCGTTGACATTGATTGACGCATTTGCAAAAGAAGCAGAACACCGTCCAAATGTACGATACAAGTTTCCATTCTTGGGATTACCGAAATCCATGCAAGATGATTGGCTCGCAATGCTTCAATTAGCTCTGGGAGGTACAGCACCACATAATCATCAACCAAGTGAAAATTCGATCCGTCTTATGGGATCACTCTTTCGAGTAAAGCTTTTGGATCAAAAACAACTTCTAGTGTATCAACAATCCAAGGTACAGAAGAAAGACCAGCGGCGCCCATTACAATTGAACCCCATCTACTCGCCAAGATCTCCTTCTCCTGGGATGACTCTTTCATCCAACAAAGAGAACGAAGATGTACCTCCAGATGTACTGCTAAGTATGCTCGAGTACTATCTTGTGATGTTCATTCGATACCCGCTGGCAGCTCCAGAAACAAAAAGTCCCACCTATTCTTCTCGACAGCCATATGGGGAATCGGTTTATTTTGAACTTTTCCAAGAGTATGCGAATTACTATATTCCGAGGCGAATTCCACAAGGAACATTCAATGGATTTACTAGTCTACAACGACCATCCGAAATCTTTGTTCGAACTATTATAGCATTATGGCTGGAAGGGCAAAACCAGACAACACCAACCTCCGAGGCAATCAAATTGCTCCAGAGTCGTCATGGCTATACGCGTATCGACTTGAACTCATCATTCGATCTAGTGTATACCAAATATAAGGCTATTCCAACGCTAATTATTCGGTGTATTCGCATGGTCATCAATCGCATCGTCTTAGACGGCGCGATTGCTGATCTCGTAAAAGATGTTTCTGAAGGTTACAAAGGGCAAGATCCGAATATCTTATGCATGAGTCCAACAATGTCAATTTTCCAGCAACCATTTTACAATCACGTCCGGAATGTCTTCCGGTACGCGTCACTCCACAATAATCCGACTCTGTTTTACTCGGCCTTCAACGACTGGTTATTGTGGCTAGAACCATGGAACGTCGATTATCCAATTAAACATACCATAAAGGGTATGTCAAGATCCCGAAATGACAAAAGCGCTTATGCAAAGCCTAATCAACGTAGTAAGTACAAGCCTACCTGGGAGGGATATATCGCCTCCAACCTACACTTTTATACAGTGCCTTTTGCCATATTCTTGCGCCGTGCTCGAGAGCTGGATTTCTCCCCTAACTTCTACCAGAAGAGTGTGGATACAGTGCGGAGAGTTCTGCGGGTTTATACACCCGAAGTCGTTTCGGTCATTAACCGACTGTTGAAGGAACGTGAAGCTTCAAGCGACGCTGCAGGAAAGTTTGCAGCAATGGTTAAATTGCACGAAAGGAATCTTGGTCGTTTTGCCCCACCATCAAGTAGTATGTCGTTGTCTTCTTGTCAAGATGATATGAAAAATCTTTTGAAGAAATCTCTCTTCAACATTACAAAAAGGTTGAAGATTTAGACTTTTTTAGCCGAACTATAGCATCAGTTTTAAATTCGGGTGCCTACTTGGGTGAGGAAAAGGACCTCTTTTCTTTGATAAATAAAGCCAAGGTAATTGTTGGTTTTGATAAGGACTATGAAGTGGTACCCAAAAACAAGAAGTACGACTCAAACAACTCATACGACACGGGTGACAACGCCTCGGATCGTACTATTGAAGGTTCATTTTCATCCGTTGGAAAGAGCAAGGTAGTAAGAGGCATCGTCAAATGTAACCCTGAAGATATCGGTTTTGTTGGAGACAGGATGAATGCGAAAGTACAAAGCCACGAAATTGCTTTTCTAGTGCATCATCTTGTCAAACTTTCAAACTTCTTGAACTCCTACCTTGGTATACGAACAACTGGCCGAGAGATTGGTTCTGGCGGTGACGCATTGTCTTTCATACCCAGTCGCATCAATTTGCGCTTTTTGGCAGACTACAGAAACTTGGTATTCTTGTGCCTAATTATCTACTGTTTGGCTTGATCTTTTGTATCAATTCTTCTTTGCAACGTATTACGTATGAAAGAATAACTCAACATACACCAAACATAGTATTAAGTGGGAGCTGTTCAAATATCAGCAAAATTATTATTATGTTTATCTAATACATACTGTAAAAGCTAGACATTATTTTATCTCGATTCGTGTTGTATCAGGCTTTTCAAACAAGGGATCAAAAGCTACTATTGTGAGGTTTTAACAGGAGATTTCGGGTTTCATCACATGCACCGAGGTACAATCTTCCGTCGGGCAAACGCAAAGTGTTCCAGCACCTGTTTCAGCTACCTGATCGACCATCATTGATGTTGTCTCAAAACACCATTCCCTTTTGTGGCGCATCAAAGTGTGAACCGGATCCGAGTTTCAAATTTAAGGAAATCGTTGACCCCCTTTTAAAAGGGGGAAAAGGGTTAAAACTGGAACATTCCTCACGACCAAGCAACGTTCAGACAAAAACAACTGAAATTGTCGAAACCACGTACGCATTAAGGACTCATTTCTTCTGCACGATCAGATTATTGTTTGAAGTTAATACCGATTAATAATAAGGTAGCAACACATCGTTGGCATACAACAACATCTATACAATAAAGAAGCAGTGCACACTTGCCATACTGTTGTTATAATTTCGATCTCATCTCCACACATTCAAGATGATTAGCAAATTACTTAATATTTTCTTCCTACTGTTTACCATACTTGGGAGTTCTCTAGTGGAATCGTTCACGACAACTGGCCCATCAACATCCTCTCTCCGACCAAATTTTCAAAAGGGAATTGATTCTTGTGCTCGTGGACAATCTAGTTCTCCAGTTACTTCTAGCACGCTCTTCGGGAAGAAGGCGGCAAGAGCTCAGGGAAATGAATCTAAGAGAAAGAAGCAAAGAGTGAAGAAACCAAAAGACGATGTGATCGAAGTGAACGGCGTAGTTTTGGAAAGCCTCCCAAATGCGATGTTTCGATGTGCGATTGACGATGCCCCTGATACTCAAGAACCTGTCCTAGCCACCATTAGCGGAAAAATCCGAAAGAATTTTGTCAAGATTCTCGTTGGGGACAAGGTCTTGATGGAATTGAGTCCATACGATCTGACACGCGGAAGAATTACATTTCGACACCGCTAAATTGAATATTTCGACTAGAGCTACAGAACACACGCTGTCGCAATGCTTGAGTCACCTAAAGTTATTTCATATTCTAATTTTTTCAATTTACAAATTATGAACGAAACCTTATTCTCTCGACCATTTAGGCATCGATTCTCGTTTATTCTCGTGAACTCTCTCATTAAAGGAGGGAAAGAATCATACCAAATGCAATAATAGGTGTTAGCAATTTTGGCCGATAGACAAAGGATGATGATTGCAGTGTTCTCAGATCTAGGGAACCAAGTTCCTTCGGATTTATTCCCATTTTACTAGCTACAGAACCAACTGCAGTTGTAACATCATCAATTCCGTCCCGTACCGGTTTTATTCCAGCGTATGTCACCATGTTTTCCTCCAAGATCTGAGCTGAATCTTGGTCATAAAGTTTCACAATGGGGATAACTGCTAGCGCGAAAATTTCCCCCAAAGCAAGATTGGCACTATCTGAATCAGCGGGATGCTTATCATTTAAAATTGCATATTTCTCAATACTTTGTAATAGTGGAACAATAGTTTTTGCCTTGATATTCTGAGCTGATTTTTCGAGCATGTCGCATTGAAAGGCATCGATCTCGCCTTTTCCTGCAAATAACAGGTCCTCTAATTCTGAGTTTACCTTGGCATATCCCTTTCTATTTAATGTCTGAAATTGGTAGCCACGTCGAGAACCCAAACCCCAGATCATCTGCCCATCTTCAATGTAGGAAGATCCTCCTTCTTCTCTTCCTTCGAGAGATCCGATCGTTAAAGCGGCTACTTCATCCCAAGGATGAGTTAACTCGTACTCTCCATCTTCGTCGAAGCTTTTACAAGAGCTCACTGCACTGTTTAGTTGCGCAATGAGATGAAGATATAATACAAGAAAAGAACACCCTTCGGTAATAACTGCAGACCGTTGCTCTATGGATTTGTTTTTATCCCATTTACCAATACCGTCAAAGGTGTTTCGGATGAGAACGTCAGCGTAATTTGGATCGTTGTGGTAGGAGATAAAGGCAGAATAATATGGCTCTGCATTCTGACGAGATGTCGAAGTAGCAAAATAAGACAAAGAATAAAAGTTGAATGGGTCATTTTCGCTATCTCGTGGTAGAGGAGAGTTGCGGCCATAAAGATACCAAATTTTGGCGTAGTCGAAAGATCCCAAAGATGTCAAAATCCGAATTTGGAGGATATCCAGATCGATTCTTGCGATCTTAACAAAGAATGAAGAAAGGAATACGATTACAAAAATGTACATGAGTCTTATAATTGGAAGCGAAAGAGCGCAAAATAGCAAGATAAAAACAGTCAAAGGTAATCACTCACCGGTTGGATATCAGTGCTTGGCTTGTACAATGCAATCGGGGCATCCTTTTGTGCCGCCTGGCATTCAGGCATACTTTTATCATAGTCTTGTACAACCTCTCCAATATCATTACATGAGATTCCAAAGCAGGAATATATTTCTTGTAAGTCTGCGATTATAAATTCTGCCCTTTTAAAGTTGGGCTCTCCATCCAACAGTTCTTCTTTCAAACGGTCGTAAACGCTCGGGCGACACTGAGATGCTTGAGGTATGATTGCGTTGGCATACATTTTGGTGGACAAGGCATCTTGCTCTAATATAGAAACTATCAGCATTTGCATTAGAGGAATATGCATTTGGGTGCTGATTCTATTTATGACCGACCAAAGCTTTCTTGGCGTGTCCGGATTCTGTTTAGTGCAGACATCTGGCATGCTTAACAAGCTTGCACCCTCTTGATACAGTAATTTCAATTGCTGATTGACAGTCGACTCGGCAAGAGATTTGTCGACGGATGGAGGTCCAGATGCAAATAAACGATCTGCCTGTTCCGTCAAAGCGTAGAGACCGTATCCTTCGTTGGATCCATGGGTCTGTCCGGATCCGATCCATAGAGCAATGAATTCATCAAGCCCAGCACTTCCAACATCAAACATCGATGGATTATCTGCTTCTGTCTTTTTCTGGCATGTATTGATTCCTTTGTACAAAAGATCAGCAGCGTATATCCAAACATTGAGTATTAAAGCCGCTTTGGATGCTATTGATCTCCCATTCATAATCGCGCTACGAACATAGCTATCGGTATAAGCTCCGTTCCCCGATAAATCATTTATGACCATTGATCTTCCAGCAAGACCGAACAAATGGAAAAGGACTGGACTACTAGCCTTCTCGATAGGTCCGTTCGCTAGGTTCGTGCCGAGCCCGCTCAAATTCAACAAAACGCCGTTACGTCCTGAATTTCTCCCGCCCGAATAAACATTCAGAGCCGCATTGTTATCACCCCCGGCAATTCTTTGTTCGATATCCCGAACATCCAGAGTTAAATCAGCAAGATACTCAACATCCGTTCTTGTGATAACACCACCCCCTAAATCTGTGCCTTGTGCTCCAACTCGGCACAACAGCGACCAAAAAAGTGTTACTACAAGAGATTCTATACGAAATATCTTCATCTTCATTCTTTTGTACGGGCTATTTTTTATCCGTCCTGGTATTTTTGCTTTGTGCCAATGCTTCCGGATGTTCAGAGAAATTCGCAAAACTCTCCCAACAAGACCCGAGTGAACTTTTAACGAATCAATTTTTGTTCAGCAGCGCGAATTTTAAAATGACTCTGGAAAATTGGACCACATAAGGTAAATTTATTTGGGCGTTTTCCGAGGATTATGGGCTCGCTGATTTTCGGTGTCTTGGTAGCGGAGAAAACACATCACAGTGACTCTCTCAAAAAAACGGGAACAATATACACAACGTCTTCATCGATTCGCACTGTCCTATACTCGTTAGAGTTATCACAAGTTGTTTCTTCCGATTGGCATAACCTCTAGCCGCTTACTGCACTTGCAAGATTCCAGACAAACCATCTCCTTCGCCCCCTCGCCAAAGCGGCCAGCCGAAAGACAAAACGATGACTTCATCTGATCGACTTTTGAAAAAAGAAAATCTGCACAAGAAATTGTACGATGTTGACTCAATGCTGGAAATGAAAAAAAGCGTGGCGAATGGCTACATCGTCCTACTTAATGGAGGCCCGGCGTCTCAAAAGAGTAACGAAGACGAAGGATTATCCCTAGCTTTCATGTCACTCACGTCTGGAAATGTTCTCGACGCCTGCTTTGGTGTTGTAAATCCCAGTCTTAGAGACGACACACCAGCTCGTCGCAGTGCACGCGAAGCCAAGATATTGATTAATGATCACGATAGTGCTGATTCTTTTCGTAAGGTAGCTGTTAGAGCCTACTGTGAAGCATTCAAGACAGTTATCAGATACAACGAAAAAATGGATAAAATGAATTGCTTCATTAAATGCTTTCGGTCGAAAAAGGTTCGATCTGAAGCAGTAGAGGAAATTCAAGCTGCCTTCCATTCTCTTGTGGTGGCCATTGGAGACTCAAATTAGTCATGCAACAAGAGAAATCGGTCTCCATTTCAATAGCTTTCTTATTGCCATGACTCAAACATTAAGCCAGTGTCAATCTTGAGACACTTCAATCAACTAATTGAGACGTAAACACTTACATCCAATTGTTGTCATCCTGTGATCCAGAAATAAAACTTGAAATTTTATTTCAAACTTAGTACGTAAAAAAATTACATAATTCACTCAAGCACTGTACATCTGTAGTTATTACTTTGCCTGTCGTCGGCAGCGTTTACACACCATAATTCCTGCCCCTGGAAGTTGATAAAACGCAATCGTAGGCTTCCTGCATCTCGTGCATAACGATTGAATCGTGCTGATGTTCTCTTTCGGTTTGTCCTCCTCCATGGCGACGGAGCCTTTAGTTGTATCTAGGCGTAAAGTCGTTGAAGCTGCGTTTGATGCTGTTATACAAGTGTTTACTCTTATTTTAGGAGCAACGATGCACATATTTGCAGAGGCTCCCAAAGCTTTTTGAAAGTCGGTTTGCCAGCTAGATGTTAGGCAAGTATTGGTATTATTATCTCCAGGAATCGGTTGGCAATCCAAACACGCCATCACACCTTTTGTGAAATGTAGCGGTAGCGACGGAAGTTTCTGTCTTAAAAGAATGTTCTTACTTTGGTGGCTAGTTGAGGAACAACCTGCCACATTTTTATTCATTCGTGTGGATCCCGTTTCTTTAGTCTCACGGATTTCAGTACATTCGTTTTCGAGCAATCGAATGCACTTTTCCCAGTCGGCCACTCCTCCCGCTACGGCATCCCAGCGAGCGACGGCCTCTCGTTCTGTGCTTTGAATTTCGAAGAAGTGGCGAGCCACGTCTAACGGCGTTCGACCGTATTTATCTTTGGCCTCAAGCCCGCGTTGTAACCACGATGGCTTTGATTTCGGCAGCGGTGAACTATCTCGTTCTTTCAAAGCCTCTAGAATCATGTGCACGGCTAGATATCTTCCGCCTGCGGCGGCCTTGTGGAGTGGAGTAGATTCATCTCCAAAACTAAGATCGCAAGCAACGTCAATGGACATTTTTGAGAAACATATTCTCACTATGCATTTCACACTGAGTAGCCTTAGATATTGCGGCACAGATCACACTTACCTATTGTCTCTGGCTAACAAGTCGCAGAACTTTCCTCTCGTGGAAGCGGAAATACGACTCGGAGTTTCTTTGTCGGAAAAGGTGGAAGCATCATTACCAGGGGCATTCCATTCCAGGAGTACTTTCATTGCTGCTACGGCTCCAGAGAACGCAGCTCTGTGCAGAGGTGTAAATTCTCCCACGCCGTCTACCGGGCAACCTATTTGCAACAAGAATACAGTGGCCGCAACATGATTAAACTGGGCGGAAAGATGAAGGGGACTGTAGCCAGCATCATCTTTTCGAGTAGCTATATCCTTTACCTTGGAAAGATAATGGATATCCCCGTATTCGGCAGCTGTAAATGACGAGAGTGATTGTGGAAGGAGCTTGCACGGGCAAGTTCTTGGTTGTTTGCTAACCGGCGGCATTTGTCTCGGTAGGCCTTGCTTCGAAGGGACAAATTGTTGAAACCCCCACTATAGCCTGCCTGTGTGGGCAATGTGCATACACTGGCGAATCCCAATGATTGTTGTTGTTGTAGTGTTTTCAAAGAGTAATCTTCATAGAAAGTGAGTTTTTGTGGGAACGAGTGTCGTTGGGATTGGATAGAGTTGACAGAGGTTCTTTGTGGGACAAAAAGAAAATGAAAATGGTGCGAGATCTGCGTTTTTTGGGTTGCGATCAAAGAATGGAAGTTGTGAAAAAATGAGAGCACAATTGACACGCGGGTTGAATGCACAAAATTCTGAAGTTCTTCCCATAATAGAAGTACAAAACATTGACGATGACATTTTCTTCGTTGGAGCAAGCGTAACCATTTCGTTCATCAACTAATGATCACGACAAAGTATAGTTGAGCCATGCAGTCGTCACCATCAACGACTCAACGAAGGACAACCTTTGCCTTACATGTAACCCTTGGTTATGGATCTGACAACAAGACCGAAGAAGATCTCAACAAAGCATGTTCGAAACAAAGAATTGGTTTAGGTGAAATGGCTTCTAGCTTTTTCTCTGCATCATCGTCGGCTGGCGATACTTTCAGTAACCATGACCGACATCAATTATTTGTAGCATCCGCTTCAAACGTGCGGTTGTCGATAAATCCATCGGAGAAATTCTGGACGACAAACATTAATCTGTGCATTGTCTTCTTGCCTCCTCATATGATTGCATCAGCTTTAGAAAAACATTTTTCATCGAACCAGGTAGCTTCGGGATCTTCGTTTTGGGTAGACCGCCACTCGAGTGCTAACTTTGCAAAGCACCTGCTTCCTAAAGTCAATTCGGCACTTGAAAATTGTAGGATACGTGGAATCATCCTAACTAGCATCCTTGCATCCAACGCACCAGCCGAATTACTGATCCTAGAAGTACCAAAGGGAAGATCGGCGCTAGACAGCATCGTCCAGATTGCCAATGGCTGCACCATCGCTGATGATCCTGATTCGGGTGTGCTTAAAATTTTGCCCATAGCTGCTATCAAGTTTACTCACGAGGAGGAAAACCAATCTCTGTCTTCAGAAACAAAGATAGGACAACCAACTCAAACTGTTGGTAACGATGCAGATTCGTCTACCATCGGAAAAGTGTTACAACTACCTACTTGTCCCGTGTGTATTCATCGAATCGACCCTATTCGATTTGGTCTGCCTAGGCCCAGCGTACAACAGCTTTGTTCTAAGTTTTGTCCATCACCTAGTTTAATGGTCGACAGGTGGGAGACAGAGGAAGAGATATGTCATAAGCAAAGACTATTAGTAAGTAAGATCAGACTATACCGGGACCTCATGGTCCTTTGAATGTCATAGACGAGATCTCAACTGATTTTTGACTTTTAATATTCCAATAACTGACGAAGAAAAAATGGGCACTTCCTGCGAGATGTAAGGCATGCCAGGTTATTGACCATTATTGGAACTACAACAACTGCAAATATGGCGATGAAGAAGATCGTGACTTATTCTGCGCGGAATGCTCTATGCATAAGACACTTTGGGTTTGGTAAGACACTAACATCGATATTTTATATTTTTGTTTATTTTAATAGCTTCCTGATAACCATCCTGTTTTCATTTTCTTTGGCTCAAAAATAGCTTAACCTGCGGGTTTGTCGGTTGCGGCAGATACAGCAATAAACATTCCGTTGCTCATTTTGAGCAAACTGGACATCCTTACTCCCTTGAATTAGCAACACTTCGAATCTGGGATTACTGTCAAGGTGAATACGGCGGCTTTGTTCAACGGGCGGATTTATTAGAGTGCCCTTCTTCTCCGCCTCTACTTTATCCATGGTTAACGCGTGGGCTCGACTTTGATCAGGGTGAATCTATTTCTTCCCATCATCAATCTGCCCATAATAACCGCGGTAGTTCTCAATTTGATAGCATTGGTAATTCATCAGTTTCCAAAGCGACCGGAAAATCTTCAAAGAAGGTAATGATGATTGGGGAAGAATACGAAGCGCTGTTGCACAGTGCATTAGAAGATCAAGCGCAGCATTATGAGGATGAAATAACCAGACTTCGGGCAAGACACACGGACTTTTTGGTTGATAGAAACAATATGATTCCCGAAGAGGCGAAAGAAATCGAAGAACTGCGACTCGAAATTAAAATTGCAAGAGAAGATGTAGCAAACGTCTCGAAAGAACTGATTGAAGCTCAGGCTCAAGAAGTAAAGCTTCGAGCAGTATCAACGCAGCTTCTATCCGAGCAGCAGGAATCAAACGAGTTGCTAAAAAAGATTAAAGACGAGCATCGGCGTGAGAACAGAGAGGGAAGCCTTCAAATTGAAGAGTTGGAGCAACATATTGCTGACCTAAAAGCAAACCTACGGATGAAACAAGAATTTGCACGGAATAATGAATTGTCTAATGCTCAAATTCTTTGTACGAACACACCAACCGTCCCAGGCGGTAGAAAAGGAAAGAAAAAAGGAAGGTTTTCTCGGAGATGACACAATATTGTTATCATTTATGGATAAGTTTTAGAAGAAGTCTGGGTATTTTTCTTGCAAAATCTTCAAACCAGATTCCAGTGTACGTTGTCTTCCCTGTAGATAAGTCGATACAAGCTTATCGCCTCTTATCTCTGCCTCTTCAACTCCAGCCTTGGCATCGTAGACGGCTTCCTGAAGCTCTCCTGATATCAGTGCGAAAATCTCTTCTTCATTTCGATCTGATATCTTTCCACTCCCATCATACTCCTCTAACTCTTCTAACTCGCTGGGAGTAGCAAGACTAAGACGCATGGAATCCAAGCTCATGGTGTTAAACATATTGTCGATTTCGCCCTGGTTGTCAACGGCGAGTAGTGCAGGTTCAGATCCCATGCCAACATATCTCACTTTAAATGTTTCGATGTTAGAAGCATTATCTACCGAACAAAACCCGTAGTTTGATAAAAGTTCGATGTTGTCAAAATCTCCGTAGGATATAAATACCTCGTTTCCTTGTTTCGTTTTATCGCCAGCCGCACCTTTTAAGAATCCAAAAACTTGATCTTTCCAATCAATATTGGGCGCACTGGCAGATGCAAGGATTGAATCAGAGGAAACACCAAGCATAAGATTGTTTTCTTCGTCCACACGAGCCGAAGTTCTATATGTTGCATCATGATTGAACATGTCCAACATTGGAGTCAACGAATACGTTTCATCCGGCAAATAGTTCGTTCGGGAGTCAACAATTGCCAAAGCCCACGAGTCGTTGCATTTATCGATTCTTGGTTGGTCGATTTCTAATCTAGCCTTTAATTGTCCTCCGTCGAATTTTTTGACAAAGTCCAAGCGATCGTTCTCCCAAAATCGAGGCATATCTTTGAAGTCGTCAAGCGTAGGAAGTAAATTCAACCATGGCGCCAACAAGCTTGTCTCTCCCAAAGACTTTTCGTATTTCAATTTCTCAACTAATGTTGGTGAATCTTCGCCTATGATGCACGATGCGAGAGGAACTCTTACCACGTCTGTTGTTTGTGTTGCCTCGCCGACGAGAGATTGTGCTGTAACTCCAGGCGGTATTTGCATGGAGCGGTAGTTCCCATCGCTGACCAGTGATAATGGCGTCGAAATTCCTCTCGCATCAGCCCATGCTAGGAATGGAGTATTTAAATCTACTTTCATGTTGAAAGTTCAGATACGAAATGAATTCAAGTGATGCTTTTATCGGTTGACATGTCTACGTTGTGGTGTCAGATCATAATTTCGATTTCGTCTGTCTGCCAGACATCACGTTTACGTCGTGATTTCAAATAAGCATCATTGAAAACATTAAAATTCTGAACACAACAAGTTCCTCGAGCTAGTAATTTTTCTTTCATAATTACATTATTTTATCCAATTAGCTATATCGTAATTTTCACAAAGAGCACACAGACACAGAGCTCGAATACGGTTTGCAGGTCGGTTCAATATCAAAGCGTGCAACTTTGTTTTTGTCAGTTCAACATCAAAGGTTGCAACTTTGTCTAGTTTTATTAACCACATGAGTGCTTCAGCCTTTATTTGTCTTTGAATCTGTAGAAGATTTTGGTTTTTGCTGATCTAACAATCGCTTGATGTATAGCAATCGCTGATTGTGAATTTTAGAAATATAAAATGGCATCGTTTCGCGGTTCATGAACACCTGTGCGGTATCCGGCGATTTCTTCAAATTTTTGAATTGTCTATTCACAATGGGTTCTAGTACCTCCTTTCTTGTGATCAATAAGTAATCGTCAGTGTTGCTATTAAGCAAAGCAATAATACCATCGATTCGTAACGCCCGAAATGTTCTAAGAAATAGCTTATCAATCATCGCATTGTCCATTGTTTCTTCTGAGATGATTTCTTTTGAAGCCATTGCCCGAAGTTGGCGGTCGTTTCTTATTTCTTTGTAATTGAATTCAAGTCTTTTATTAATCTGCGATTGCATTGATAGTAACCTACGCAGAAGTGCGTCTCGGAATCGATAAGATTGATCTAGGGGTTCTGCTGTGCATTGACAATGACAATACTATGATATTGGTCGGTGTTGTTCCGTAGATAGAGAGCAAAAATACGAATGTTGAGTGACGAAGATTATTCAATTGCTGTAATGATCTATATAACTCACCAGCAGGTCTTCCATGTGTGGCAACTTGCAATTACAGCTCATTCCAAATATACGCCATGAGCTCAAATCATCGTCTACTGCTGGAAGATCACTCCTGTTCTGGATCTGTGATCGAATCTTGGGTCCAAGACTATCCAAACACGAGTGTAAACTGACAGGATCAAGGCGGCAAGAATCCATCCATTGATTTACTTCCGATACGAGATAATCTTCGACGCGCTCTATAATTCTGACATGAATCTCTCGAACGACAGACCTGGAAGTATGGTTGCTTCCAATTTCCAACGTCCCTTGGTGTGCCATCTCTGTTTTCGTTGTTGACGCGAGGCATTCAATCTTTCCAAAAATTCTGACAGTTTCCCCAACCGAAAAGCATTCATTATGACCATAGTAGTCTAGAGTATCGGTCAGAGATGGCAATTGGTAGGGATCCTGAGTACTGTCGCTAAACCAGTGAACACAGTCAATCATCCCGGTTCCATCGTCTAAAATATACACCATAGAACCGTCCCGACGCTTGGTAGAGTACACAATGTGACCGAATAAGAGACACTTTGAAACTGGAGTCGAAATCCTTGACGTTGACGAGGGCGGTTGCAACCAATTAATACCGTCTTTGAGTTTGAGGTTCAGCACATCAATCACCAACATTCTTGTGTACGCCCAGTATTGTGGAGAAATCCCGACCACAAAGTCTGATTCCGGGTCAAACCTCGCAGACATGCTTTGAGTAATCAGCTAAACGAAATTATCTGCACGATCCATAGAAAATATTCTTTTCATCCACATTCATTGTTTCGTAGGACAGTAGGATTATGCAGACGACACCATTGTATTGAAACGTTCGATTCAATCAGAAACGCGAGAAACATTCAGTCAAAGGAGGAAGGTATATCACTTCTGAATTGAATACTTCGTCTCTTCCCGTTGGTTGAATATGGAGCTCCTATGCTCTTGCCAAACCGAGAAAATTGATAGTTGTTTAGTTGTGTCGCATTGTTTGATTTTCAGTCACGAATTTGCGAAGTTGTCGGGAGTCAGTCGGGACGTATTTTCCTGATTCTGTTTCTTCACACTCAGTCAAACTCACAAATAAATGAAGTAATACTGCATCACATAGGGTTGAAAAGAGCTCAACATACGCTTAACGATCGACCATACCAAGCAACTAATAAGCAACCAAGAATGCCACCAGGATTCAAACGATCCCGAGCAATCTGGGATGAAGCACGCTCGCGAGGAGGGATTGCATGGGTCCACGCTATTGTCTATGAATTACAACCGATACGACTTTCAAAATCCAGTCGAAAAGAAGCTCTCGCAACGCTTCGGTCGTTTATACGAAACTCAATAACCATCATCGCGGGAATTCCTAATGTTCTCAAATCAATTCTCATTTTCATCTCGAATAGAAGTCTACGGCAGTGGATGATTGTCGGAGCGATAGTTGCCTATTATTGGTTCATTCGATGGATTCATGAGTGAGTCGTTGTCGAGTTCTTGTTATCCTTTCTCAATGTTTGCACACCATCTTGTGGTTTGTATAATTTACTATTGACGCCAGGAATACTCATCCAGGATTAATTGTTTTCCTATAACATCTCTCTTCAGGGCGCTCGACGCAGGCCCGGTAGTCCTCATTCTCACAGCGCTAACTATTATATTTACCATCGGGCTAAGCGATGACGAAAACCGAAGCGGGCTTTCTGCGTATTCTGTCTTTAACAAAGGTTTTGAACAATTGATGGGATCAATCGATGCTGATTCTCTTTTGGCTCAACATGTTGGTGGAGGAATGATGATGAACATGAATCAGCACAATGACATTCCTGATCATCAGCCAAGGAGGGAAGCACCTCCGAATCGTCCTAGAAACGACGGAGCCGACATCGATCGTGCAGTGGAAGAAAACGACAACAATGAGCGACAAAATGACAACAATGACAACCGTGCAAGAAAATCAGGAAAGAAAGCCCGTCGACGAAATTTGGATCAACGCAGAGAAGTAAGGAGGCAGCGCGAAGAAGCAGCACGCCTTGGCTTAGATGGCGTACACGATGGTTTGGAAGATGTTGAGGTCCAAAGGATGATTGAAGCGCAAATTGCTGCCGAGAACAATCAACGGTGATAGAGTAGATTTGCTATGTTGAATACTTTTCTGCGACATTCTTCGGCGTGTGTATTATTTGTATTTGCTTAAATTCCCTCGGTAACAGTACAGATAACGTTGGATGACCCAACAATTAATGGAATATCCAAATATAACCTGACAACATCCAGTAAAATCAAAATCATCATACCATATCCGCAACTAGATACAATTGTGTCCCATGCATTAGTTTTTTTAACACCTGCTTTCGCTTGATCATTGTCAATATCTTTGTCGAAGACGAAGAAGGCTGGAAAACTAACGATGAAGTAGATCCCGTAGAAGGCAGATCCAACCGTGTAGGCCATATTTCTGTCTTCGAAGGAATAATCCGGATACGCACTGATTGTTAATGTTTCCATGAAAGCTGAAGAACGAATGAACGTGTAAGTCTTTATTGAATAAATAGCTTGCTGTGACTCGATAAATCTCGATCCGAATCATCTTACCTGTAAAATAGGCAAACGTCAATACTACAGCAATGTATAAGCATTTTCTTGCAAAACCCGATTTGTAAGTCGTAATCACTTTTCTTAGCATCATATTCGAAAACACGTGATACGTGGAGAAATAGAAATGGGTTGCAAAGTACAAAGCTAAGGGAACATTATTCAGACGATGCGCTAAAATCGAGAAGAGTTGAAATGTAAGATTCACCAGAAGAAAAGTAATCAAGCCGCTGATAGATCTCAACATCACTTTGATTCAACTCAAATTACCTGGCATGGTGTACTTCGCACGAAGGACTGAGTAAAAGTAATGCGTGTACCAATAATTGCCTATGAAACTGTATACCGCTAACCAAAGGTTTGCTTTGAAAGAGTAACGCTCTAGTAGTGGGCGTTTCTCGTCTGGGGAGCTCGTACTACCTGCAGCTGGAAGTAATATTGGCTGTAGCAGAAATGGAAGAGATAGACCGACACACACTTTCATGTAACTCCACTTGTCAAAGTCCTCATATAGTTTAAAAGCTACGATGATCGCAAATCCTGCGATCCACACCGGAGTGTAAGCCAGAGCATATTTTTCATACGCTCGCTTCGATGGTTCGGTCGTTGGACATGGCAACAGACGCGAATCACCTCCTGGAATTCTCGTTTGGATGGCTACTAGTCCTCCAATTACAGCGAGCATAGTCCCCAGGATAGCCACCATGGTGACAGCCACATCGTTTTCATCTTTCATGATTTTTCGACACTTGCTATTTAAAATGTGCAAATGATCATTTGTGAATGAGAAACAATGACGGTGATGGATGCCATTGTCGCTCCTGATACAAAAAAAACTCTAACCCTAGTAAATTATCGCTTTGCACAAATTCCCATCCGTGTTGTTTGTTGTCAAACCACAGCATCAGCAAACCATGGCAAACAGCCTACCCTTCATTGTCACTGGTGGATGATACTACACTGTCATTGACAGGTCACTGCCAGTGCTCGCTGCAAGTCAGCCTTGGGCATGCTGGCAGGGCACCAATCTGGCTGGTGCATGAGGCCCAGCAGCAGCCGGGAGGCACCACGGGGGAGCGACAGCCAGAGTGGCTTTGGTGTGCCCCACAGCGTGCTTGTGTGGCTTTGGAATCTCAATCTCTGCGCTGCATGCTTCATAAGTTTGGCTTCCCCATTTTATTGTGAGGTTGCCGATGGTGCTCCCAGGCAACTGAGGCTTGGCCTGGGGGCCCAACCTATGAGTGGGCCACATCGGCACATCCGAGGCAGTGCCATGCATCGTGGCTGTTGGCAATGGCTTCTGGCATGGCAACGTTTGCACTTTGCCACGGTGCCGAAAACTAAATTGGAGGGTTTGGAGTCTTCACATCAAAATGACAACCCAAAAGAATAGCTTCAATGCAGCAAGAAATATCAACAGATTTTGTCTAGAACAAGTTTTATATCTATTAACAACCGCGGAGGTCAATCATTTTCAAAGTCGTTAAAAGATGGATTGGTCGTAACCGTTCAGAAACCCTCTAGAATACGGAGTAGCTGTTCAATTTGTCGTTCCGAAAATGATAATCCTTGAGAGTTGACGGCGACGCAAGTATATCAAATATTCTCAAGCGTTTTCGGAAGTATCATTATCTACCACCTCCGCGTCAACTTCTTTCTTTTCTTTCATTGCTTTTGCCGAAGCTTCCCCTTCCGCCATTCCGGCTTGAAATTCCTTGGGTACTTCCTTGAGTTCTCCAGCAATCTTGCCGGCATCTTTTCCTAAACTTG
>Ga0115013_10000776_pt1 | contig 18998 bp, 14 predicted proteins | sample SouAtlMetagenome_2_FD_88686 | JGI IMG/M metagenome (GOLD analysis project Ga0115013, IMG submission 88686) | Marine eukaryotic phytoplankton communities from Atlantic Ocean - South Atlantic ANT15 Metagenome | ecosystem: Environmental > Aquatic > Marine > Oceanic | place: South Atlantic Ocean...
ACAACTTCATCTGCGGATATGACACGACTGAGAGGTCTCATGGATTCAATCTATGGTGGTTCGCCCAATACCGCTTCGTTCATGGCCGATTCTGCCGGTGCTTCCGTGGTACCGGATGCTGATGTTTCTTCGACTGGCTCGAACTGTAGCTCAAGCTCGTCTGAATCGAATAACAGTAGCCAGTTGCTGTTTGCGGATGAGAGTATTCGAAAACTCCAAGAACGAAGCATGCGCCGACTGATGGGAATTTATCAGAACAATAGTGGGGAAGGGGTTGCGGGAGACAAAGAGACCAATGCTCTCTTCAAGTTTGCCAGGAGAGACAGTCTCTTGGGCATTCGCAACAACAATTCTCGCGATAGCAACAGCACATCCAGCACAAATAAGGTATGTGCAGTTCCTAATGAACCGATTCTATCTCGGCAAGAGCAACTCTTGGAAATGCTGCACCGTCAACAGCTGCAAGAACGACTCCAGCATCAGCAGGCAGCTGAGGAGGCAACTCCTTCTCTCGAAAAACAACTGATCGAAATGCTGCACCGTCGACAGCAGCTGGAAGAACATTTTCAGCAACAGCAGCAGGTGTCCCATCGGGAAGTTCCTCTTCACCTTCAGAAAGAGTTGTTGGAGATGATCCATCGTAGAAATCTCATGCAAGACAACGGGCAGCAGCAACAGCAGCAGGCTTCTGCTATGAAGACTGCTCCCTCTCTACAGGAACGGCTTATTGATATGATCCAACACCAACAACAGATGCAAGGCCACGAGCAACATCAACAGGCATCTTCCACCCTGAGTGCCATGATGCAGAGTATGGGTAGTGATAACGGTAGCATCAACAATGCCAACAGCTTGATCGAAGAGTACTTGATCCAACAACAGCAACATCACCAGGAACATCAAAACAAGATGAAATTGGCCCTCATGGCTATGAATGCAAGCCGCTTTCCTATTCGGCGTGACACATTGAGCCATGTGCACATGGCGTGATGGAAAGTAAAAAATATATGGAATCCCAATAGTAGACCATAGAAATCAAAATTACATCGCGAATAAACAATATAAATTAAATTATTAGCGTCGGGGAATTCCGAGACTTTTGTCGAAATGATTACAATGAACTAATGCAGTGGACTTGATGCGATAAAGCAAACAGAGTTGGGAGCTATTTTATGAGCTAAATGATGTTTTATGGAGCCCAGCCGCAATAATAGCGGCTATGCAGACGAAAAAGTAATCACCACCATGCTGTTGTTCTCTAGGAACAAAACTTTCGCAATCATAAAGGGTGTTTGTACCCAAGGGATTCCATTAGCGTCCCATTCAAAGCCTTTCTCGCATTCGTGTAATCATCCTCGGAGAAGCCATAATGTTCCTTTGTGTTCGGTTTGGAGTACTTGATCCACGCCTCGTAAATACCTGTAGATGCGTCGTGCCCTCTGCTGTCTCCCTTGGCGCTATCCTTAATCAGCTCGAAGGGTTGGTCATCCCGAATCTTCCCCCCAGCGCATTCGCAGACTTGGTAGATAGTTTCTTTTGGGTAAAAGACTAAATCTTCCATTCGTACCACCAGATATGGAAAATCGTCCCCACCGCCCCGCTTTTTAATGTCTAGGTAGTATGCATACCAGTCATTCCACAAATGTGCTAAAGAGATGTGATGATCCTCCCGCTTCTCGGCGTAGGTAACCGTGACAGGATTCCACGCGTTCGCGTGGCCATACTTTAGATTGGGACAATTCTTGGGCTTCTTATCACCATGGAATCTAGTCTTGGTGTGATCCCACTTGGCAGTGTACCCATTCTTGCACATACTGGCGAACCACGAATATGGATGCCGAACGGTAATCACTGGCAGTATGTATTCCTTTTGAATGGCTGCCGCCTTTTTGGTCGAATGTAGCTTGCGAAACTTTGCCGGTGTATGCTTTCCCCATGGGACCTGCCATCGCATCCCATAAGATTCTTTCGATTTATTAGGGCCAGATAATTCACGACGCTCGGGAATTTCGCAGTTTCTCTTCAAGAGGTGGGTCACCAGGTTCGTTCCGGTGTTAAACATTCCAGCAGAACCCAACATTCGCTCAAGGGGCGGAACTATCTCTCGGAATTTTGGACATGAATTCAAGCCAAGAATCACTGGGCCATTGCCAACGACTTCTCTAATCTGTGGCCAGGTCGGGAGCTGTTCCTCCATCTCAGGGGTCAGATCGAGTTCGGCCACCTCCTTCATCCACTCGCTGACAGATTTATCGTCGTTTCCGATTTTGGTTTCCTTTTTATGCTCCTTGTGGATGTTGTGTCCTTCGTCGCTGAAAATAAATTGATTCTCGTGAATACCAATCTTTGGAGCGTATTGAGTTATGAATACCATGTTCACTGTAATCGTCATGACGGCAACGACGACAAAGAGTCTGGCCAAGGAAACCTCGGACAGCACTTTGGCCATCGTTTCGTTTTCCGTCAGCGGACACTCTAGGAGCAGCGTCCGGTGCGTCGGATGAAGAAATCGATAGATCTATATGTCAGGTGAATCGGTGTACGTTTTTGGTTTCTGTGTTGATGTCAAATGAAAACAGAGTTTGTCATCGGTTGGTGAAAAGCTGAGGCTGCTGTGACTGTGACTGGATTTTGTTTCAACGGTTCTTTCGTTGCGGGATTTGAATCGCGTCCATCCAGACCACAGCTGAATGAAACATAGTAATTCCCACAATCCCTTTTTCGTGACCCTCAGGAGGAGCCACTGGATGGAGCCAGATTGATGGCAGTGACAAGAAGAGATTCGCAAAAATGGTATTGTGTGTGCTGGTACACGAGCACGGCCCCCCCCCAGGTTCACCCACCCTGGGCAGCCGGGGCCCCTGAGGGGAGGGGGAGGGGAAACCAAAGGCTCCTCCCTGGGGGGGGGGGGGCACAAACCTGGGGTCTGGGGAGCACAGCACCAGCGGGGGGAGGGGCAGGTGTGGCCCCACAGGCCACACCTACCAACAGCTACCCCCAGGCAGCTCTGTGACGCGCCCTGGCTGGCCCAAGAGCCCCCTGCTGCCACCAGTTGGGGCACCCCCTGATGTGGGATGAGCCACCCTTAGGGCCAGGAGCTCGTGCCAAGCGCTTGGCTGGGGGAACCACCTGATTGTGCCAAGCAATGAGCCTTGCCGTTTTTGCCCATAGCACCAATGCCTGCTGCTCTCTTTGTGGGCCAACTCGTCCAAATGATCCGATTATTTGGCAGCTACGCTACCAATCCATTTGCGGCTCTTGCATCATTTGATTGTGACATTTTTGCTTTTCCGCCGAGAAGAAACGTGTAGAAACGACGCAACCGACACGCAATCGACAGCGTCGCACTGTTTCTTAACTGTAAAAACCACTCGGGATTTCTTGAGTTTGAACATTATGGTAGCTCCAAATATTTTTATCAATAACGACCTTTCGGAAGTTGCTGTGTGGTGCTGTTAAACAAACTTTTTGCTTCGAGATTAATTATTGACGCACAAAGTTTGTCGATGAAAAAACAAACCGTAGCACGAGGCCTATGGGAAAACCAATACTTCAAGTAGTAGCTTAAGTGAGTTGAGAGTCGCATGAATAGTTCTCCATTTATACGAACATTCACCATGGAATAGTAGCGATCCCCAAGAGACGACTTGGAACTTAAATCTGATAAAATAGTTAATTAAGCTGCGTACATTCTTCTTATTCAACAAAAGCAAGGTATTGCTTTTTCTCACTTAAGCTTCACACTTTTAGGTACTAAGAATGAACTTATTATATGTAAAAATTTTACGAATTCGGACAAAGTGCGAAGTTCTGGAAATTTACTATCCGGCGCGCACTTAACGACCATTGACTGTCCCCGGAAAACACAGCTGTTGCTATTACACACTATGGAAAGACAAACATTTCAACCGTAACGTTTCGATGCGACAAGGCCAGAGAAGTATAACACTCCAGAAATAAAATCAACAAAGACTGATAAAATTGAAAGTTTTGTACAATACGTGTAACTTTAAATCCAGGAACACGATGCAGAATCATTTACAGCACAGCCCATCCTTGCATCGCTCAAAAAAGCAGTTGATACAACACTCAACTATTGGTTCGAACAATCAAAAAGGTATTCACAAACAATTCGACCATCATCAATATCAAACTACCAATCTCTCAAGACAACCTCGAAATAACCGTCGCAGACTTCGTACGAGACCTCCGGATGAACCAAGGGATAATTCGTCGTCTCAGCGGCGTATTTCTATCGATAAAGGACCTAACGATAATGATGTGGTCTGTTTCTCCATACACGAACCCAAGCGGATCAAAGGAGTCGTTGTCATACAGCCAAACTCGAAACATACCGGAAATCTACAATTTTGCAAACTGGTTCGAAAGTACACACGTTCCTACATGAGGGCTGTGGAGGCTAACAAGGAAGTTTCTTCATTCGACCCCGAGAAGGAACAAAAGCGTATCGCTGATTTGATAGTGACCAAGATACAGATAAGGGGTGGACGGTTTGTCGTATGGATTAAAGAAGACCCATCTCTACTTGTTCACAAAAATAACGGTGGATGGGGTTTGGTGAGCAAGGAGGACATTCACAACATTTCAAGGTATGCCCTGTTGAAAGAGGTCGAGACTTTAGAAAAAACTGTTCTTCATGATGGCGAAGAGAAGCTTTCGTCGATACAATCGAAGCAGCCTCTCTCAGCTCGGATGAAAAGAACTTCTTCCCACCAATTAGAAGGCGAAACTGTGAATAGCACACGGATGAAGGGATGGAAAAGTGATAATAGTCTTGCTTCAAGTAGTACCAGCTCAATCGTTCACATCCTTTCGGGTATCGGTGTAGATAGTGAAGATTGGCTCGATGTCTGGTCGGGTTCGCCTGGTAATGATAAGAAGACTAGAAAAGACGATATGGACGCATCCTGCTGGGAATATAAACTCTTGCTTCCCTTGACCATGGAATAAAGCTATCACATGCGCAAACAGACTCTATTGGATTGCTGAATTTGGAAAGAAAATAAGACGTCACACTCCTTTATGATAAGATCGTAGCACTAAGGCAAATATTTTCTAGCAATGATTTTTACAATCTTTATGCACGCCGTTAAAAAAATGAAGCTCACTTCTCGCCATCGTCATTATCATCGTCTTTGTCTCCTTCCTCATCCCTACCCTTGTCGTTGGGATCTCTCAAATTCTCTGGCATTTCATACCCAAAGAGATCCATGATTTCTGGAGTAAAGACCTCCTTAGCAACAACCCAATCTGATTCTTTGAATCCGTTGAAGCGGTTCTTATCCGTCCCGTATTTGACCATCGCAGTGATCATGTTGGTCTTGTGGTGGTGAGCCTTCCCCCACTTGGCACTGTCGACAACGTATCGAAACAGGTGATCACTCTCCCGAGGTACTGCACCCACACACTGACAGATGGTTTCAATGAGCTCTCGGGCGTGGAACTGAATGTCCTCGAACCGCACAATAAGGCGGGGATAGTCTGCCTCGAGGTATTCCTTGTACCACTGACCCCAATAGTCCGCAAGGGAATCAAAATATATTGGTGGGTTATATTTCACAAACATCTTCACTTTTTTCACAGTTCCGTCTTTTCTGATTTTGGGCTCTGCTAGATTAGGACAATTGCCAGGTCCATGCGGCCATCGTCCCTCGTATTTGTGTATACACTTTGTAGAAAAAAAGAAAAAATGCAAGGATGAACATCAACAATTAAGCAAATAATATCGAGAACAAATTACGATTCAAAAGGCCACTCGTCAAAAGCAAATCAGAGCTTGAATGACATCAATATCAAGTCTTACCATACTCTGCATCCAGCTGTAAGGGTCTCGCACCATGACAATCGGTAAAACGTTCGTCTTATTGGTCTTTGCTTCATGTCCAGCCGTATTAGTTAGCTTTTCGGAGGCGAGTCTGTGCTTTCCCCATGGGACTTGCCAACGGGTACCACCCGCCTTGTCCTTCTTGTTAGTTGGCAACTTACAGTTATTGCTTACGTACATGGCCATAGGATTTGTGCCCGTGTTGAACATTCCGGCGGTCCCAACTGAAATATCTGCAGGGTCTGCCTCCCTCCTGAATTCTTCGCAGCGTTCCAGCCCTAATACGACCGGCCTGTCACCGTATAGCTTTTTAACAGATGACCACTTGGGTAAAAAGGCAATGGCCTCTGGGTCGATCTCGTCAATTCCAGCGTCGTGAAGAATATCCACTAAACGTTCCCGTCCCTTAATGGCTTCGTCATACGTAATATTTCCTAACGCATCAATTTTTTTCTGGTCGTATCCCATATCAGGCAAATCTTCCTTTTTGATGGAAGTAATTGGCGCATACACTAAATTACCCTTTTTATCAAATTTCTTGTCTAGTTGGACCCGGTTCTTTTTATTGTAGGGCTTGAAGATATTATTCTTCGAACGTTTCCCCTTTCTTCCAGCCACCGGGTGCTTCTCTTTCAAGATTTTCAGCTTTGGAAGCAGTTTGGACAATTCCTTTGGCACGTGTTTTTGTTGATCTTGGAGCTTTCTTTGTCCCTCTGCTGTACAGGTTTTACATTGGAATTTCATGGGTTGTTTCTTATTACGGCTTCGCTTTTCTCCTTGCGACCCTCGGACTTTCTTGTCATTGTTTTGAGACGGTTGCTCCCCAGCGCCCACTTGATCATTTTCTTGAGCTTTCGGTAATAATGCCTCCTGAGACTTTCTATTTCCCATAATGGACGATATTGCAAACATATAGCAGCAAAGGATGGATCCAACGAAAAGAATAATGAGGTACGAAAACCTATGGTTTTTCCTTGCCCACGATCGTACGCTCCTCGGCTTTGTCGTTGACCAAGACCCGAACGACGACGGTGATGGCCTTATTGATTTTGTGCCATCCTCAACCCCAAATCGGTTTCGCCTTGAATGCATTATGCGTTTCCTACTGTTTTAGATCTCATACACTCTACTAAAGGGAATATTGAAAGTGTTCGCTATGGCTGTGTGAGAGACTTCCTTATCACACAATTATCTTCTATCGGCACTGTCACTTTTCGAATGGACAAGGCATTGTTGTGTCAAAATAATGTTCAAAAAAATTTAGGTCATCCAAGGTCATTTAACCCTAACTCTATTTGGTGGAATCGCCTCACAAATTTAACCTGTTGACGATAATATTTCCTTTTTACGAATTTTCATTTGGTCAAGGGAAGTCAATCTAAAACAAACGGATCTTGTATGGCTATGCCAATCAATGAATTCTATTTTCTTCTGAAACTTTTATACTAATTAAATTTATTTACTCTTCTTACGTATTGGTTTTAAAACTTATCAGCAAAATATTCTCCCTTTCTTCTGTACTTGGGTAGTGTTCACCGACTGTTGATCGCTATTTACATCTTCAATTTTGATGCTGACATCGCTATCATTGCTCTTTACCCCGGATTGATGGTCCCGACTTCCTAGCTCCAGAGTAGCCCCGTTCTGATCGCTCGAGGATGTCGGAAAGGTCGCTAATTCCTTGAATTCAGATGATGTGTTGGCTAATGCACGTGAATTGTCAGCGTTATCAAGTGTGTTATCAAGTGCAGCCTGTTGCGCTAAGGCTCTATCGACTTGGATAAGCTTGTCTTCCAACTCTTTTTGGAGTTCGAGCATTTTACTAGTGCGCAACTCAAGTTCTCTATTCAGAGAGGACAATTCCCATTCACGTACCCGGTTCACTTCTGCTATCTCTTCTTCACAATGCTTTTCCAGCTCGACATACCGAGACATCACCTCGTTATATTCTACTCGTGTCTTACTATCGATGATTTTAAACATATTGGTGATGACATCAGAATGAAAGGATGGAAGAATTAGAAACAATTCTTCGCGTTGTTGACTATCTACTGTTAGCTCAGCCCAGTTCTCTGTAATAACGTCGATGCTTTTCTTCTTCATGTTTCCAAAAGTCTCTACTCCCTCTTTATAGTCAAGCATGATGAGGATTTTTAATAGATGCACTGCAGAGTCTTTATTGATTTGATCGACATAAACTGAATCAAGGAGTTTTTCAACTATTGTGCCTTCAAGATTGTGAATCAAAAAATATTTTGCGATCAAGACATTTACACGGGACCTTGCTTCTAGTTCTATTACATCACAAGAAACAATTTTTTCAAAGAATTCGGGTTCGAGGTCACTGAGAAGGTTTGATTCAACATCGATCGAAGAAAGCTCTTGAGCGCATAGACGTCCAGCCGTTGCAATCGTCATGTGGTCCCTATAGTATGCTCCATCGGCAATATAATACACAACGTTTTCAAGTGACATATCTTGTTTGATGAATCTCGTGATCTTTCTGTTCAGCGCTGAAATACGAAAGGTACGGGAAACGTAGTGGAGAGGTACTGAATTTTCGTTCGAAATACGAAGATTGGTATCTTGGGAATACAAGAAATCAAGTACCATGGGCACTGCCGAAGCTCCCTCGGAATCCAATTCAACAACAATACAGACCTTTTCCCCAGCCTTGATTTTGTTCGCGTTTAGATGATCGGCAAGGAAATCACTTCGGTTTGGACCCACGGCCACAATATGTTTGTGAACGTGATAAATTTGAGAACCCTCGTGATTCGAGTATTTTACTCGAATGGACATATCACTATAGCTTTTTTCTGGACTCATTCTCCAACTCAGAATCTCTTGATTGCAATCACTTATTACCGCGTCCCCATAAAAGTCTTCAACAGTCAATGCATCTTGCATGTGTTCTGAATCTGGGTTATCATTAATACTATGATGCTCCATTTCCGACCTTAACATTTCTAGGTTCTTATTTCCTGAATCTACTGCCTCCAAAAAGTCAACTGTAAGTGATGACGGAAGATTGCGCAAGAGCGCGAATAATCTCTGTCTTTCCGCAGCTGGTGTAGTCTGCCAATAGCAAGCGGCTGTAAAAGCACATCGTTTCTGTAGTTCTACACAATCTTTTGACTCGTAGCTTTCACTAAGCTCTATCAAGGGCAATGCAGCAGCACGATCCACAATTGGAATTATGCTCTTGCTGGTCAAGGTTGTGAACAGATCACAATCTATCTCATACTGATGGAGATCCAAGTACTCTCGAAGAAGAAGACTTAGGTGTTTACTAAGAGCATTTCTATCGATGCACGGACTTGAAACAATTTGAAGGAAAAGTTCCGGCTCCATTACTACCCACAAACGGTCACTGACAGGAATCGAGGCGATATTTGCAATGCATTTTCTTACCACTGCCTTTGTGACTTCGACATCATTGAAGTAACAGCAGTCTGAAACGTAAGTCACTAAGTTGTTGATTCCCATATCTTCTAGTATGAATTTCGCCGCCTTTGCTTCCAGGGGAGTAATTTTCAGCATTTTTGCCAATTGTCGTAAAGCCACAGCATTATCTGTGGTCATGGTGATTTCATAATCCTGACAGTACATGAAATCCAGTATTTCCGGTATTAGCTCAAAGGTTTTGCCATCCAATGTCACTTGGAAATTCGAAGTATTTTCCGAAGCAAAGACGTCGTTCATATACTGGCTACTTCTTGGACCGATCGCCATCACGTGCTTATGAACATAATAATTGGTTGCTGTTCCTATTTCAGCACTCAGTACAGTTAACATAAAATCTGAAAGGCTCTCTGCTGGACTCAATCTCCAACTTGGTGGCATCTTCTTCTTTTTAGGAGTCTCCATGTCATGGTTCCTCTGTAAAGACTCGCTTTCCGAGAGGTCCACAGTTTGGTAGAAGGGCTGAGCAGGCTCATCAGGCGTAGCTATCTCGCTTCCAACCGTTAGAGATGACTTAACATGGATTAGTTTTCCCACATCAGAATCATCGATTGATTCACTATGGGACATAAATGTGCTATCAATTATACTGTCATCTGCAGTAATTTTTGAGTTCTCAGTGTCCGATCTCTGCTCCGATGCTCGGACCTGTGATTTATGTTTTCTCTCATTTTTAATGGGAGTTTTTGTATTGCTAGTACGTTCAGACTTCTGGTTGGAAAAGTCAGCACCTACCACAGAATTTTTGTTGATTTCGTACTTTGGTTTTTCATCAAGTGATGGTACATTGCTTGCCTCTGTCTTCTCGTCATTGGTTACGGAAGGTCCATCAATTGAGAAACTATCGGAAATAGTTTGTCTCTGTTGAACCGGCTGAGAAATACTAGCGTCATCGGGTTGTCCTGGGCGATTTTGCGTACTGCCATTTGTGACATCGGCCTTTCCGGGGTGTTGTCGCTTCGCCCGATGCATGTCATTCATTATCAACTGAAGTGAAGAGTTTCCATAACTCATAACTTCTTCTAATGCATTTTGTCCTGGGGTTAGATTACTATTTCGTCGTGGATCGGGGTGCTGGTCACCGTTAGCCCGCCTCTGCGTCTGATTCGAAGCTAATCCCGTTTCAACACAGCCTTGAATAAGATCTTTTTTCATCTCTGATGTCAGAGGACTTTCTCTCTCGCGGTTGCTACCGTTCAGCATTTTGTTTCTCAATTGTTCCCATCGGATGTCAACAGCGTCCGAAGAATTGGTAGCCGTTGTAACAATGTATTTTCTAGACGATGCACTTGGGTTTATGTTCGAAGCCATTTGTACACCTGGTGCATCACATCCGTCCATGCTTTCAAGTATTGAATTCACTCCATCAATATACTCGTCTAGCGATGGAGCGCTCTTAACATCCCCGCCTAAATAAGGACTGTGGTTGGAAACTGGGCCTTTCTGTTTTCCCATCAATCCTTTCTGATTTTTACTTCCACCAGAATCATCATTGGAGCTCTCAATGATGGAATTCGACTCCAAACGCATCATTTCATCAACTGATGGTTGGTTCACTGGTCGGCGTACGTGCTCAGCAACGTAGGAATCAAGCTGCACTTGCAATCGAGTTGGGCTCTTTTCGGTAACGCGTATCCCCATATCGAACAAGTCTCGAATGAAGGAATCTTTTTGTTCATTTGTCGAATTTGGGATCATGGCCTTGATTAGTCGCATAAGCTTAATATGCATGGTCTTTGATATTTCGGTTCCGTCATTAAAAGTAGATGTTAACGTAATCGCTTGATCCGATTCATGAGCTCCTTCTCGAAAACTATTGTCGATTCTTTCGATCTCTTTGCAGAGTATCTGGTATTCTACATCATCCACGGATTGTTTTTGAGAATCATCGTTTCTAACATCAGGATCTTGTCGTTCCTCCGCTTTTGTTGATGATTCCTCTTTCTTTTTTTGTCTTGTTTCCGCTCCAGTCTTTGGAATACCCTTCCATCGCGACGATTCTGTTTTGATTGGAGGTGGATTTGATCTATTTGATCGATGAGAGGTATCCCGAGACCGACTCGAATTCAAAGGAACAATTTGTCTCATCTTAGAAAAGTAATGGACGTTGTACTCGGTAACTACTAATCCATCGAACTGAAAATACTAGAATTGCCGGTCGATGTTACGAATGAAATTGTGATGGATGATTAGAATGATAAATTCTAAATTCATGGCAAAAAGCGATCGCCGAAGGAAACGAACTGTATGATATTATACGTTCCTGAATAAATATACAGCGTTGTGACACATTATTTTATTTGTGCGCGCATGTCCTAAAAACAACTGTCTCGTATAATAAGGATAAAGTAACATCAATTTTCTCATTTCCAAGAATAAATTCGATTCCTGTTGCGGCATTCCATACTGCATTGAGCGAAAAATGATCCATGCTATGGTTTCTTTCAGTAGCTTTGTCTATTACTAGTGCAAAGGAGCTGATATTCATTAAGCTGGTTCTGGATCCTCTTTTTGACGTCGTCTCATAATATGTACTGTAATTTGATGCTTGAACTTCTTGAATGTAGGATCGATTTCATCCGCTTTGATCGGAGGGCTTGCAACCTCCTCCATATGTTCCAAAAACATGTCCAGCAAATCAGCCGAAGCCGGCATTCTATATTTTATGAAAACGGTTGAAAAAAGTTCAGGAAAACGGTTGAAAGAATGATCTCCGTTTGGTACATACTTAGCTACAGCGGTGCTTCCGAATGGTTGATGCGACGTTACAGATCTTCTTACCTCATGCGAGTCCCAAAGATCACTATGGTATTTGGGCCCAAAAATCTGAGAACCGTCGAAAGTAATACATCAAAATGTGATGGAGCACCAGGATAGTGCTGGTAGGCAACATCACCTATAATTATCATGTCTGGTTGACCAGTACCTGGATTATTTGGATGTTTGTCCTTTTCCTTCTTTTTCCTTTGCGACTTGGATGGGTACTTCGTCAATTTACGAAAGCATTCTAGCACAGCGTCTTCGTCTCGTTCATTCCCCCAACATAAAGGCATTGCCATTATCCGTCCCCTTTTCCCTGCTTTCGTCAACCGATAGGGACTCTGTCCTCCATTTGATTTAGCAGAATGTGTGGAGTTTAGTTCGACATTTGGCTCTGTTACTTTTTCTACTACAACTTCCAAGTCAGTTAATACTGTGAGCTGTGTCCCCAGCACTGCTGCCGCCACTATTCCGGTCAAACCGACACCACATCCTAGTTCCAATACGCTGAGATCTTTGGTACTTGGTATAGCTTCTAGCATTCTTGAAGGAATCTTGGTTTTTTCTTTTGTGGTCGACTGAAATCCTGCCAACTCAACAAAAAAGCTCGAAAGAATGACGCCTATATCCCAAAGGGCACCTCCAGGCCATGTCTCATCTTCGGCTGTCTGGTGAACGGTGATAGATACCGGCTTGCCATATTGCACGAAAGAAAAGTCAAATGGTTTTGTTGCATCGCGAACGAAAAAGTTTCGAGGCCGATTTGGTGCGGATGATTCTTCTGTAGAAGATGCACTATTGTTTTTGCTTTTAGTTATCATCGGTCGATGAGATCTCTATCGGAATGGAGTTGCATAATTTTGTTCTGTCGTTGCAGGATCACTGCATGCCGCAAACACCCATCATCAAGTTTTCAGTTTTCAGCCAAAGGAATGAAAAATTTTAGAAAGGGGGGAAAAGGAACATACTGATGATTGACAACGATTATTTAGGTCCCTTAAAATAGTCCCCCTTTCGCAATTCATCTCGAGCGCTATCGAAACCCGCTCACTGAGGAGCACTGATGCCGACTATTCTTTCCTCGGTACGAAGCACAATTGAATTGTGACATAACATAGAAGCTGGTGCCTTCAAATCCAACGCGATTACTTCATTACTACGCTTGTCGCGAATCCAATTAAAAGAGAGAAGAGACGATAGAAAGGTTGTAGAAGTTATACCCTTGAAAATGCCGCAGGCCAAGCGATCAGCTTCGCCTGTTCCCTCCAGCAAAAGGCAGAAGATCTCGCCCAATGGACGTATATCTCCGCAGAGCAGTGGGCGAAAATCCCCTATGAACCCTCTTAAAAAGCATTCACCCCCGTCATCAGGGACAGGATCGCCCGCACCCTCTGGCACACAAAAGATGGGAGCTTCCAACAAAAAGACGACTGGCGTTATGGACTACCTGCGGCAATCCCTCTCGAGAGAAGCCCTACTGGGTTTATATTCAGACGAAAAACGAGGAAAGTACGTCTGCCGAGCAGTCCTTCAACGACTGCCGGAAACCTCTCAGCAAATTGTCGTCCGATTGAGTTGTACAGGTGGAGAATTTTCCATTGCCATGATTCGTGTCTGGCTGAAAGGCTTCAGCCTCGAAGGAAGGGCATCGACGCCTATGGCAAAGTTATTAACCAAGCAGCTCAACGAATTATACCACTGGGCCATCGTAACAGAGAAACAGGGTGTGTCAAACACGACTGACAATATCGGCGACGGGTCTCCAGGAGCATCAGACTCCGACAACGCTCTGTTAAAGCTCACTCCAGAATTTTTTAAGGGACTGAAAGACTCACTTCACAGCATGGATGCCTCTCCATGGATTGCGCTAAAACCCGATCAAATCGAACATCTCGAAAAAGAAGCTAACAAAGAGAATACTACAGGAAAAACAATAAAGTTTCCTGCCATGACACCCGAGGACCTCGAACGTTATACCCAAACGCAATGGGATGCTGTATTACATTATTTGGTGGGCACACCAAACATGGAAGTGCAGCCTAATCCTGCTGTGACACATTTTTTGTTTCAAACTGACTTGATGCAACCCGATCCGGACTACAAGCGAAATATCGACGAAGCCCCGCTTGTCATCACGCAGAGGGGATATGATTTCATGCTTCAAGATAACGCCCAGCAGGTCTGGCATTTTGTCGTCCAGTATCTTGCGACGGTTTCGGAATCAAAAAAGGGAGATCAAGCCCAGCGAGAGGCACTTCTGGTTCTTATTTGTCTGAGTTTTTCCCGTTTTGGAGAGTGCTATTCGACGGCCTCGCTGACAAAAAGGGGACTGAAGATCGTCAAAGACCTGAGTTTGTTCGGTCTCATCTACTACGTGGAGATTGGGAAGACTGCGGTGTTTTATCCAACACGAATTGCAATGCAACTTGCCGGAGGAAATAGCCCCGGAAGTGTGAGTGGGGGCAAGACGGGTGGTATGTGGAGCTGGTCGAACAAAGCACTAAATGAGGCGTTGTCACAACCGCGGCCCCACGACTCGAGCCACCTAGCGATTATTGTCCAAACAAATTTCCAACTTTGTGCCTACACGACTTCAGAACTCCACGTAAGCATGCTAGGGTTGTTCTGCGACGTCCAGTCCATCCGGAGGTTGCCAAACGTCATCTTCATGACTATCACCCGGGATAGTATCAAGGGTGCCTTCAATCTAGGCATCCAGGCACAGCAGATCCTTAGATTCTTAGAAAAACACGCCCATCCGAAGCTTCGGCAAGGGAGTGGTGGTTTGGGTGCCTCAGTATCGAAGTCGCCACTTCCTGGGAATGTCGTAGACCAGATTTGTCTATGGTAAGTAATGAACTATGTTTACGCGTGCCGGTTACTGGTCACTTTGTGTTCGCCTTGAATAATGTAACATTGATGATTGATGTGTCCCCTTCATGGCTCTTTTGACGTTTCTGTGTGTTCAGGGATCACGAGCGACACCGGGTGAGTTGGAATGAGGTGTTCATGCACCAACCCATGATGCCAGGGGAATTTCAGGCCGTCCAGAAATACACAATGGACCACGGGGCGCATGCCTGGAGTAGTGAACGCCGAAACCAAATTTATATCAAGTACAATCAGGTAGAACGCATCCAAAAATTCATTCAGAAATGGAGGGCTAGGGCGGCAGCTGTGCGACGATGACTTCAGTATATAGAACGCAATTCGCAATAAAGTTTCTGAAATTGTTACATATGTAGTATTGATAGACATAAAACCATTTGACTAAACGGTTTTCTTTACGTTATCTTCGGTTTGCTCCCTTATCAGTCAAAACTTTCTGAAGGGCATTTCTCAATACTGCGCTCGAAAGAATGCTCCAGTGGTTGACAGACCAGCCCTTCAGTAGAATCAAACGCACGAATGCATTGTCGTTCTCATTGCTCTTGTCGGCATCAACAGTAACAATTGACGTCTTGCCTTTTTGACGGGAACCGGAGCGATATAACCGCAAGGAGTTGGCGTATTCACTGGCACAAAAAGCCGAATCCAAGACGGACCACCCAAAGACTTCTCGTTGGCAACCAATTAAAATATGGGGCGGCAACGACACAAGTTGAGGCAACTTATGTTGTCCATCAGTTGTTTTGTGATTGGTGCCCTCCTCGTGGCTTGCAGCATGCTGGTGTAACAACAGCGTACGGAGCGGAGAGGGGACCTCTGAGGGTAGTTTTCTCAAGACCACCCTCGAAAGCATTGTCATGACAAAGGACTCAGGTGGTACATCCAGGACCCCCGAGATATACAAGACAGAATGGATAGTAATATGTTTTAGTTTTTGATTGCTGTCTTCATCCAAAGAGGAAGCGATTGGTGACAAATTCGAGCCTGTCAAGAGTGTTGCGGCGACGTGGGCGCCAGAGGAATATCCGCCGAAAACCACAGGGATTTTGTTACCGTCTATTGCGTCTGTTTTGGAGAGAGTAGAAAGACCCAATTCGTGTGCATGAGCGTCTATGTAGCCTAAGGCGGTGGATACATCTGACACCATTTCGTCAATTCCTGCAGCACCCATTCTATGTTGATACCAAATCAAAAATACTGCCGCAATTACGGACTTCATGTTCAACGATAGCGATATTAGGTTGACCTTAACACCGACGGCAATGGTTGATACAGTTAGTGACGCCAAACAGAGAACCCAAGACTTCGTGGAATATGACGACGAACAGTTTTTCTCACTCCCAAAGAAGTAGCCACCGGAATGACGGATCGAAACACATGGGTGACCAAGTTTCCCACATATTTGTTTTGGAGCCGACGAGTTCCACCAGTTTGTCATGGCGTAGAAGTAGGGCTTGTGACCTAGCCAAGCTGACCCCATTACCAGGATAACAGGAATTTTGGAAGATTGCCGTTCTTTTGTATCGTGCCCGTTATTTCTCTGGGTGCTGCTCACTGGTCTGTAGACGTCGATGGATTGCTCAAATCGTCGCTCGCGTGTATAGTAATACCTATCAACCGTGTATTCGAAGTTTCCAACACCCGTAGGGTTTGTCATCTTAATTTTTGTTGCGTATCAGACCGCGCTGTATGGCTCCCAAATGTATCAAATGATTTCATTTCCGGCAATGATAATCCCACCACGATGCCTCACATTGGACGCACGTGACTGTTTCAATGCAATGTCACCGTGAAGTGGGTATTCAGCGCTATTGACTATACCTACACGGCAAGTGCGATGCTCTAGAAATGTTGTGATGCGTTATCATCAATGATGACATCGATTTATTCTCTCCGAAGTCGAATGAATCAAACAATTTTTGTGAGTTTCCAAAAGAAAAATCTTTGGCGCGAAGATCAGTTGAAGCAAATCCTCTTCTCCTTGGAGCCGTACAAATTATTTATGAAAAAACGAACGCAAGGGTGATAATAAATATAGTACTGCTGCACGAAGGCGATGCGAAACTTTTTAGGCCTATTGCTCAAGTGTTAACAGATTTTATTGATCATCTCGTGAAGAACAATTCGTAACCGCAGAAAGTTAGAAGGTGCACAATGGCGTGAAAATATAGAAGTCGATAGGACTTTAGTCAAACTAACGGAAGCGCATATTTTACAAAGCTCCCTATGAAGAGCAGAGCCATTCACAAATAGTTTCGTTCAATATAATTGTTCAATATTCAAACAATTTTTTCTCATAGGTGCATCAACCAGTAATCCAGACAATTTTGATAGTATGAGGTAGTAATACGGTACAAATTATTTCGTGCTTTTGTGATAGCTAGCTTCATGCTAGATGCTGCGCTGAACGCAGCATTTTCTGCATGATTTATATTGTATGTTATGTGAGTGAAGTGGTTGTGCGCTTTTATGTCAGGTGTACTATGTCGGTCTGGCGTGCGTATTTATTTGGGCAGAGTCTAGTGTTTTATTGGTCTTTTTCCTCCTCCGTCTTTGCCTTCTTTGATTCGGAAGATTGCTGTTGGTTTGGATCTTCATTTGGATGCTCTCTGTAGTACTCTACCAGTTCGTCCTGAGTGCGAAAATAAAGAAATTGATCGATAAGACACGTAAGTTTTGGACCCTCTCAAGAAAACAGCTGATTGAAAATAATCGCGATGCACTTCGAAACAATGTTGCGAAGCAATGAGACGTCTTACCTTTGTTAGAAATCTTCCCCCCGGTCCCCTAGGTCGTTTCATAGCGTGCCTATGTCTCGATTCGTGCATGTATGGTTTCTTTCCACCACTGGCATCGCTTTCCCTTTGTTTCCGCAGGATTTCCCTCTTCTTGTTTAGAAATTCCTCCATCTTTGCTCGTGCCTCCCGTCGTTTCAAGATTCGTCGGTATTGTTTGGCATTGACAAAGGTCGGTCTCGGGGCGGGAGCCACCATTTGTTGCTGGGTGTTTTGGAAGTGTTGCTGTTGCTGTTGTGCAGGTTGTTGCTGCGATGAACCTGGCTGTTGTTGTGTACCTCCTGGGACCTTTTGTTGCGCCGCGGCTTGCTGCTGGTGAGCTGCTGCGGCCTGCAATGCTGCTTGAGAATGGTGTGCCGCTGCGGCTGCGTGCAATGCGGCGGTTTCCTGTTGCGTTGTGGGCATTCCCGCGGATATGGCATATGCCATGGCCATTTGCTCCATGTGCGATGCAGCGGCCTGTTGCCAGTTCATCTGTTGGTGTGGCGGTTGAGGTACGCCAGGTGCTGGCGCTTGCCCGGGCGGAGCGCCCGCAACGGTTGAAGCTGGACCAGATGAGGTTGTTTGCTGCGGTATGCCCGAGGCAGCCGATGCGGCTTGTTGCATATGCTGTCGCAATTGTTGTTGAGCATTCATATGAACTTGCTGTTGTTGTTGTTGCTGCTGCTGTTGGAAGTTCTGCATCGGCTGGGGTACGTACACTGTCGTATGGTCGACTTGTGCCATCGGTGGAGCAACCATATGCTGCTGTTGCGGTTGCTGCTGTTGCGGGTGCGTTCCCGGTGCCGGCGGCCCCCCAACGTTCATGGTTTCCCTTCTTGCGGTAACCCTGTTCTTACGATGAACAATGATGACGCACAAGCGTTAATATAGAGGTTTTCTCAATTGCGAGAGTCGCTCTTGGATGATGTTTAGTGGATCATACCAGACTGCAAAAAAAGTCGGGTGCGTACTTCCTTAAAGCTATCACGCATGGTTTCCGTACAATTGAACGCGATGGGTGAAAACCCAATTAAAATTTCGCTTCTTGATGCGTCGGTTGATCCCGACTTCCCATTGGCCGATCCTTGACTTCAAGGTGCTTCGGTGATCTATTTTTCTAATATTTTTATGACAATTTCGTAAGTTGATTAGGATGATTAGGGTTAGGGTTAGGTTTGTCCGTTTTGGCACGACTGAGATAGTTCGAAACCAACTTCGTTATGGTTTCGGTTTTCAAAAACGATGTTTTTCTTAAACGAACA
>Ga0115013_10000777_pt1 | contig 18983 bp, 10 predicted proteins | sample SouAtlMetagenome_2_FD_88686 | JGI IMG/M metagenome (GOLD analysis project Ga0115013, IMG submission 88686) | Marine eukaryotic phytoplankton communities from Atlantic Ocean - South Atlantic ANT15 Metagenome | ecosystem: Environmental > Aquatic > Marine > Oceanic | place: South Atlantic Ocean...
TCCCAGTGGATTTTGCCATTGAGTGAGTGCCATGCACCTATCCCCCCCCCCTACTGTGGCTTGGGATAGGTGCATGGCACTCACTCAATGGCAAAATCCACTGGGAGGGGAATCAGGAGCCACAGCAGCAAAGCCAAATCAAAAGGAGCACACCCATGGGGGGCAAGCAAAGGAGGAGGGCCTCTGGGGCCAGATGAGCTTCACATGTGCAACCAGTGGTGTAAGGCCACATATGGCTCCACCAATATGTGCCAAAGAAGAAGGTTGTGCTATTCAATTTTTTCTATTTATGCAAGTGTTAACCTTTTCTCTTATTGCGCCTTGTTTCCCTTTGCCAAACATGCCTCTTTGGCAAAGACGAGGTGCCCCTTCCCTTCTCTTCCAAAACACAAAATGTCACCAGTGGAATCATCCTCAGGAATCAAGATATGCCAGTGAGCTTTTCGAAGCCGTTCAGCGACAGCAGGTTTGTCAAAGACTTTTCCAAATCGTTCCCACCCCAACATCATAGATGTTGTGGTCCATTCGATTGCACAGTTTTTCAGTATTCCTTCCCAAGTGATACAAATTGGGATAAAGTAAAATAGTTTGGAACGTTCCGTGAGAACACATTTTGAGTCTTCATCGACGGTGATCACACCCGCACGTGCAGGTTTGAAAAGAAATGCTTCGATTCCTCCTCTTTTCCACATCATCCCCATCAACTCTTCGTGATTCACATAATCACGATAGCAAAAGGAGTAAGACCCTTTAATTTTCGGACGGTTTCCCACTTCTCCTTGCTTCATAGGTTTGCATTTATCGATCCTATCATTCCAATTCATTCGCTCATAAAGATCTTCCTCGATCTCAATCATGGTGCTTTTCTTAGCAACAAGCTCTCGCAAGCTGAGATTCGAAGGTTTTCGGCGGCCATGAATCTCCCACTTTTCGCCGTCCTCAGTATACTGGAAAGCGACGTCTCCCTTCACTCGAATACTCGACCGCTTTGACTCTGTTGAATCAAATTTGTGACCACCGATGTGCACAAACGACCTACGGAGCGTTTGAAAGCTACTTCGTAAGCTGAACCTCCTCGCAATATCGGGAATTTTGGACGAGTCACCAGATTCTTCTCTCGTTTCTGACAAAATCTCCATTTTTGCAAAATCTCCCTTTTTCAAGGAGCTCCGTCGCCGTGAGGAATACATGGACCAGCCAAAGATTGCTAGAGTAGATCCACCAACAGCGACCGCCATAGACATCAAAATGTCGTTCGATATGATTTGTTCCGTCATCGTTATTTCCGATCTTTTTCTCGTTTTCGCTTCTTCTGTGTAATAAAAAGAATGATACGTACAAAAACTTTCCTTCCTTGTGACGTACCGTAATACCAATCTATTTTATCATACCAAAAGGACAGACGAAACTCTGGGCAGGATCAAGAACTCAGTCCCGTAAGGCGTGACATTAATCGAGTCATGCAGAATTCCAGAATTTCTTCCAATCATCAGTTTGAATTTGAAGTTTCCCATAAGTGAGATATTCGCATTGTTCTTTGTGATGTGTCAAACAGAACAATTCTTGCCTTTTCATGTCTTGACGCCGCCTCTCTTCCAATCAAATAATGTGTTGACGAGTTACGTTTTCTGTGAAACATCTCGGCAAAAACATCATTCCAGGTTTCTGAAATAGCGTTGGTTATCTTGAATGCAATACGATATCAGTTCGAGTGAGGCGATATTGATCGGTATGTTGAATCGACCAGAATCGAATGGGAAAGGTAGCCTGTCAAAGCAGTTCCGCTGCGATGATGTAGAACCCTACGACAGAAATTTGTTGCCATCGAACGGTGATGGAGACCCTTTCACAGCAGATTTATCATTGCTTCCAACCTGGAATTCCAAGTTTGCTGACCGTCTTCTGAAACTAAAGAGAAAAGAAGCAAATGAATCGTTTCCGGTCGTCATCAATGATGTCTGCAATTCTGTCCACACCGACAATGTTGCTGACAGAGCCTCAACCTTGACCAGACGCGCCTGTAAAAAAGTAAAAGGTTTGCTGAACGATGAGAAAGAAAACTGCGAAAGTATCGAAAGACCCGCTGATCACGGACAAAATTACATAGAAAATCTGAATAACAAGCAAGGCTCACATCAAACAGAGGCCTGTGTATCCGTGAAAGAACATGAAGTTCTCTCCTCGATTACATCCTGTAGGGACCGATATTCTGAAAAGCAGAATCACAAGGAGACGCTATCTTCCGAAGAAGAAAACCTTGTAAACCAAGATGAACATCGCATTGAAAATTATAAAGCTTTTTTATCAAGCATACGCTCTGTTGTGATGAACAGGTTAAATGAGAAATCAATCAAGGAAAAAACAAAAGCATCGCAGGCAGTGATTCCAAGAATTCCGGCACCCATTCTCATTGAAATTATCGGATCCTACGTGAATGATCGCAATGTTTGGAATTCCTTATCATCACTGAATAGAGAAACCTATGCTCTTTCGAAGAGTCTCAAAAACTTCTATCGTCCCTGGCCAAATATTCGGTGGAGGGCAACAACAAACACCGCAAAATGTGGTTCCCCCGGTCAAGCTACATTCCAGGAACTTCGGCCACGCCGAAGGGTCGCTCGTGGTGCTGTCCAGATGTCGGCCCGACCTCGTACCGTAGCCTTTGGTACGGATTATCTCTGTTATGGGACGGATCGAGGTGATGTCCTACTTCGCAAGGTTCAAGGGGATGGATCCATAAAGGTTCTGCGGGGACATCATGGCTGCGTAAACAGCGTAAAATGCTGTGGAAACTGGTTAATCTCTGCGGGAGATGACCTCGAAACGAGGATATGGAATACAACCACAATGTGCTGTGAGGGTATTTTGAATGGGCACAACTGCAGTATCACCTCGATTGCCATACTACCATTAGAGAATCTTGACTTCGATTCAGCATCTTCGATGCTGATAGCTACGGCCGGATTAGACGGTAATATTCATATATATTCCGTGCACTGCTATGGAAATAAGTTGCTGTCGACGAAACATTTGGCCACTTGTGTGGAAGAATTCCAACCAAAACCGATCTATTCTATAATTATGCACGAAAAAGACGGGCATCGACACCTACTTTCAGGTGGTTTTGACAGTAAATTGAAATTGTGGGATATTGACTCCGTTGCTATCGACGCCATTAAGAGTAGCGATGGTGAAACCAAAGAACAATCAAGTACTAATATCACCGTTGCTCATATTAGTCAGAACAAGTGTATTTATCGATACGATGGAGAAATCAAAAGTATAGCAATCTCAAGGGACAAAAAGAAAATCGCGGCGGCATTTGGTCGAACCATTTGTTACAGCAATCTTTCGGCAAAAACGCTCCGGCATAATAACTTTGTCCATCACCAAGGCCATAATGATCGACATCGACCAAGATTGGAACGACAACGAAGTCTTCGAAACCATGGAAGCGCCCTCGAAGGAAACTCTGAAAATGGATTTCACACCAATGACATCGAAGTGAATCATTGGAAGGTTATCAGAGGCCATTCGGGTGATATTCGATGCATCGATTTTTCGCCCGATGGCAAAACGGTCGCTTCAGCGTGCAGTGACGGCTCAATCCGACAATGGAAACTTGGTGAACGAACCTGGAAACAAAAATGGAAGGCGCACAACGGCTTCATGGTATGCTCCCTGGCGATTTCACCAGACGGACAGAGTCTTCTGTCGGCTGGATCCGATGGAACCATAGTAACCAAGGATCTTTTCTAGTAGCAATATTTTACATGAATCATGCGACGTTTTGATACTATTTGTACTGCAAAATAGATGCTTTCCCTCCAATTAGTCGAACCTTGCCTTCATTCACAGCCTTGATGCCATGCAACAAAAAAGTTCATCTTTCACCAACTCTGCACGTGGAGGGCACTCCTGCCTCAGTTGTCCTGGTAGTGTTGCATTGGGGTCCAGTCCCAAGTGGTGCAAAATGGTGCAGACCACCTGGGCAATCCCCCTTGCTGCATAGTGTGTGTGTGTTGGGGGGGTGGGGGGGGGCTCCCTCTGCCCCCCACTTTCCCAGGGGGCAGCCCATCAGCTGGGGCTGCTGCCACCCCTGCTGCTTGCCCCTCCCCAGGGTAATCTCCCAGGGGCAGTCCCCACCATTATTGGGATGCCGATGATCATTGTAGCGCGCCATGTCTGGGATTGCGAGATGTCGGCAACGGTTGCGTGACCTTCTTGCCCTCTGTTCTTGTGTGGTCTGCTTTCGAAAGCCGCGAATTCCGGATTTCATTTTGGGCGGCATTTCATTCCTCAAAATTAGGGTTAGATGTTTGGTAAGGTTTTTGGGGGAACGTTCCCTCAACAAATTTTTGACACGCGAACCGCCCGTTGCTGAACGAAATTGTCGGAACACCATCGGCTGCTAAAAATTTCGCACGCCGTCCCACCACAATTTCAAATAACGGCAACACCGCAGAGTGATAATTCCCATCCTACGTGTTCTTTGTACTAGCCAATTATTGCGAGGGAAAAGAAAGACGGTTGGATAAAACAAGAATCAAAACATATGGAATTTATCGTTCAGAGGCACTTGAACTCAAGCGACGGCGATTTATAAACGAGGCACAAACAACCAAGACTTGCACCCAAGTCCACTTACACTTGTGTTGTAGAAAGCTCCCACTGTTCCAGGAAAGAACACTACACTGAGACAGTATTGGTTATCGATTGATTGACTTTCGTTAACAGACTTGTTGAAGACTTTCTGGACAGCTGGAAAATCAAAATAAGAAAAGGAATTGTATCGTGACATTACGCAACAAGAACAATATTAATACCCCCTGAAATATTGTTATAATGAATAACTCCTGGTTGGCATTAATTTTCCTCGCCGGGATCCAAACCTGCTATGCCAACTCCCTTCGGTCGCGAAACCTAATCATCGGCGGAGGGACTGCACCCCTCAATCGATTTCCATACTATGTAGCCTTAAAGGACGCCCAACGAGAGGTGCAGTGCGGCGGAACACTGATAGCCCCCGATATGGTGTTGACGGCGGCACATTGCCGAAAGTAAGTAGGAACCAACCATTGTAAAAAAGGTTCTCCTGATTCGATATCTCCTGCATTGCACAATCGGAAATCCAAATGAGACGTTTAGATGTTGTCAACTTCGTGTCATCTCACCCACTTTTTTCTATAATTCATTCGTAGTTCTCTCCTTAAGTACGCTAGTGTTGGTATGTATGCAAAACCAGATACAGAAGATGTAGGCATAGAAGGTGAAGGTGAAGAGATTGAAATATTGAACCCATTGGAAATGATGACGGAAGGAAACTGGAGCACCATCCATAACCTTCAAGCCTCGAATGCATCAACGATCCATGCCTCTGGATTTGTTCATCCACAGCATGATCTTTTTGCACGTACATACGATATCATGTTGATGAAACTCGCTAGACCTGCTTCTCCCGACAGACCGCTGGTCAAGATCAACACCGACAGCCAATTTCCCGAGAAACAACCCGGAGGCAAAAACGAGATCACCATCATCGGAATGGGAAATATTGAGATTACCGGCTTTTGGCCCAAACCAGATTTGCTGAAGCAAGTCCACGTCGACTATCTTCCTTACGAAGAATGCATCGATGCTACCAATCAAAACTTGGATTATAAATTTGAACTCCTTCCACACATGATTTGCACCCTAGGTGCAGGAATCTATGGGAACAGAGGACAATGTTATGGCGATTCTGGAGGTCCCTACATCGTTACTGGAAACGATATTGATGGTTCTAGTGACGTTCAAGTGGGTGTTGTTTCGTGGGCGGTCAACTGTGCCGAATCTGGCCTTCCTATGGTGGGTTCTCGGACCAGCGAAGCTCTGCATTTCCTTAAAGAAGTGACCTGCTCGATGTCATCCAACCCGCCTGATTACTTGTGTGCAGAAGAGAACAATGATGTCGCGGATGATCTCACAGGTATGCAAGGAAGGTTGATTCCGGACGGTGCAAAAGTTTCTGTTCGCATATTTTCAGATCCTTTTGGACATGAAATTAGATGGAAGATCACTGATCTACTAGATGACAACAAAATTTATGGGGAGGCGCCTTTTGGAAAGATTGTTGGCGATCACTCATTCCAGGACGTTATTGTTCCGGTTGGTACAAATTTAAAATTCAAGATTGATGACGCCGCCGATGACGGGATCTTTGGTGATGCGGACGCTATCCTGTACGAGGTTGTAATGGTTGGTTCGGGTGGCGAACTCGTCATGGTCGAAGGAAATGGACAATTTGGCACCTCAAGAGAAGAGACTTTCAATGTCCCAAAGGTCAACGATGAATATTTGGCACAACTTCGAGCTGCCAAAGCCGATGATCGCGACTTTGTATCGGTGAGTGGTCCGACTGCTCCTTTTAAAATCTACATCGAGTTCGCTGACTATCACGAGGATGCCTCTTGGAAGGTGACTTCTGCCGATGGGTCAAAGACCTTTGCATCCAGAAATGCGAATGAATATCGGTATGGAAATGATGTAACGGAGCAAGTCGATCTAGCTGCTGGAGAATACAAGTTCACCATCTCGGACCGTCGTGGGACGGACGAGTTCCGCGCCTTTAATTCCTACAAGCTTTCTTATCTCAACAGGAAGATGCAACAAAATGGGTTTGGAGAAGTTGAAACAATCGTTTTCCAGAGCGAAGGCCTATTCAATGGTGAACAAAGCAGTCATGTCTTTGTAATTCCGGAGGATGTTGTCACCGGTGGCTCTTCCTTTTCTCCTGAGGTCATCATCGAGGACGCGGGCCTTCTAGAAGTATCAGCGGGAAAAGTCGAAGACTCGGACCTTTTGCAAGAGGGAACAGTAGATATCTGCAGGAAATATAAAGAATCTTGTCAAGATAATGAACATTGCTGCAGTGGAAAATGCGGCATCCACGGTTTATGCCTGCCAACGGATGAAGAAAAGGCGACGACGTTAGATAAACGTGATCAATACCGTACTTCCGTGAGACCTGATGGCGTTGGTGGCGCAGGCCGAGGCAACTAGAGAGCATACACAAAATTGAAAGTGCACGAGAACTCTCTTCAACGGTCATGCCAAAAAGCGCACAACAGCAACGAGCACCGAACGACGCCAGTTCCACGTCTTCCCGAACAGCTCCTACCACACGACGGCATACCAATCAATACCAAAACGATTGATTCATAGAATTATCTGGTAGGTAGGAAAGGAGAAACAAACAGATCAAACGGATCACAGGAGTTCGCCGAGAAAGATGAACGCAAAAAAGTGATTTTATTTGCAATCACAGCAGCTAAGTCTGTGTCATGCACGCTTACACACGAATGGGGCTTCGTGTGAGCGTAGTATATTATATGTAGATTAGGGATTGATTTCCATGTTTCAATAAAATACACCATATAAAACCAAAAGTTTACACATGCAATTATTTTACTTGTTGAATACAAATGCTAGCTGCAAGTCAAATTATTTCTTCTTTCTTGCAACTACTGACGTAGAATTCTGTTTTCTTATAAAAAACCAAATTGCGCCATTGTTTCAATCACTATCTGCTAGATCACAGGCGGGTTTTAAATTATATTGTATTTGAAGGCTTTACATTGGAAGAAAAGTGTTTCTTCTTGTCTATATTCTGTTCCTTGCGTTGTTCCGATGTTACATCGATCTGTATTGTAATCGAGAAAGTCTATTTTAGGCATCTCATCTTCTGCAACATGACGTGGCTATATCGCAACGATAAATTTCCGAGATCAATTACTTCATGTTCATGATCCATTCTAAGGAAGGCAGCGCGTACATGTTTGCGATACAGTGAGTGCTATAATATCTACAAATCTTCATCACGGAAGGTCGTTGAGATTTCCGACCCTTTCTCTGTGCGATATAGTGACCGAGTTCTGTAATATCGATAACTCTTCATCACTCAGATCGTCGAGAGTTCCTGTCCTTGATCTCCCGTTCGTCCGCCCTCCCGATCGTCGGTCATTGCCACCGGCAGAGCCACCCCTTCCCGAGGAAAGTCGGGACCGAGCAGTCGCAGCGGGTGGGAAGCATGTTTTAGAAAAAACGTTACATCGGTCACTGCAGCAATCCGCATTTTCCACGCAGGGCTCGCCGCGTTCTCTACAGACCGGGGGAGATGTTGTAGGACTCTTGGTAGGACTACTTGTTGGCGACATCGTTGGAGCCTCAGTCGGTTCTGGTTCTAGTCCTAAAATCTGGTAGCAATCAACGTATGATGGGGCCTTGGACATGTTCAGGAGACACATATTCTCGACTATCCAATCATAATATGAAGAAATCCGAGTATAGACACCGGGATAGTCCTCGTCGGCGCAGCCCCGTCCCCAGGAGACAATCCCCACCAGGCCATCTTCTTCGAAATTTTCGCTTGGTGTCAGCAATAGTGGACCACCAGAATCTCCATAGCAAGCATCCCGTCCGGGAGCTTCAGCACACATCATACTATCGGTGATCTCACCACGGTGATCTCGCCCACATGCTACGTTTCCAACATACTCGACGTCTACCCGACGCAAAAACTCCGCAAAGTCAGTGGTTTTCTCGTCTGGATCGATATCACCAAACCCAATGACTGTCATTTCCGAGCCATCTAAATCAATGATATCAGGGCTTAGTTTCACGTAAGGTGCTGGAACAATTTCCCCACTATCGTCGATAATCATGGCATCTGCCTCTAGCTCGAAGATAGCTACATCATTTTCGTAGGTAATACTGTCGTATAAAGGATGAATGGTCCGGTCCACGACGGGAATCTCTCTCTCTTCAAGCTCGTCAAACGTGTGAGGACCAACGACAAAATCCCGATCAGCGTCCTGACAGTGAGCTGCGGTCAAAACGAATCGCGGAGAAATGAGGACTGCCCCGCACAAACTTTTATCCTTCATGACAGCATAGTAAGGGAACCGGCCCCGCGTAGTTATCTCTCCTCCAATAATCAAGGATCGCTAATCGTTCGGGGAGTGACAAGAATAACAATAATAAATTGAATAACAAAAGTAATTCTATAAGGATGGTTGTTCCGAATGCATACGAAACAATCTACACCACAACAAAGATAATGGCTTCTTGATTCCTTACCGAATCAGTTTGAAGTCCACGCAGGGAATTCTTGGATCCAGTGTCATTTTCCGATCGTACTGAAGTCGATGCGAGGAGTATCGCGGTTGTTGCTAGGCAAGCACATTTTGAAATGGACGAAATCATCGTTGCTCTGTTGTCGTGGTCCGTAGTCTAATAATAAAGCCAACAAATCGCAACAATTCTCTTGTTCTGACTGCTCAACACCGCAACTATCTTTGGGGATTCGTAGGATAACAATGCAGATGCTAGGATTCCGATGCCAATAGCAATGATTTTTATGTTATAATTGTATGTGGCTTGGCATTGAGTGCCGTAAGATAAATTGCGGGCAACTTTGGCCGAAAGAAATTTCGCATGCGAATTACTTACACGTTCGTGGTGCGAATCGCCACAAATAGTCAAAATCTTTGGCAATTGCCTTTAGCATTTTTTGAAGTTGGTGACGTTTCACCTACTACGTGAAATTGAAATTTATGCTCCTTGTAAGACTCGAAAAGTGAAACTCCGAGCTTATGGAAGTACTAACATAGCCTTAATACATCGTAATCAATCTCGAACGACGACAAGATTTTGTTGGCATTTGGTTGATGGTTGTCTCGATCTATTTTTTCTTCACGACGGTTCAATGGTTAGAAGTAAGAGAAATAATGGAAATAAACAAATAAAAGTATACTCTCATCTTGAACGAGGATGAAATCATTGCTACTTTTTAGATTTTTCACGTTAGTAGCCTTAATCAAGAATATTACTAGCTTAAGCAATAACCACATCGGTACGAACAACAATAACAAACCAAAAGGAGGCAGCAACGAGGACGGCTTCATGAGTATTCAAGGCAACGGCGTTTGCCGTGTTGAGGTGGCAAAGGTCGAATGGGATGCACTTCAGCCCTGGCAACGATCACCACAGTCCAAGAGCACAGGAACAGCCTTTGTAATCGACGGGGAACGACTGCTTACCAACGCGCATGTCGTCAAGTCGGCGATCGATATCCGTGTGCGGCCTCACGGGTCGACTCGACGATTTCCGGCCAAAGTAGTCTGCTATGCACCTGATGTCGACCTTGCACTCCTCGAGATTTTGGGTGAAAATGAACGTGCAGACTTCTTTGGATACTCAAGCAATAGTGCCGGCGAAGAAAATATAGAGGGCCAGATTTCAAAGCGTCGACGAGGGACGAAAGCCTTGGAATTTGCAACGGAACTGCCAGCCCTCCAAGAGACTATTCATGTTGTGGGCTTCCCGACAGGAGGACGAACAATTTGCGTAACGGAGGGAGTTGTGTCGCGAATCGATCTATACCATAAGATCGTTGCTATTCAGATCGATGCAGCCATAAACCCAGGTAAGTGTCTTTCTTTGTGTGTGGTTATTGGTTCATATTGTGGTTGCAATATCTGATATTTACAACAATAATAATTCAAAATATCAACATCACAATATCTCAGGAAACAGTGGTGGCCCAGCATTCAACTCAAGAGGACAGGTAACAGGGTAAGTGCCTTTCTTTGTATATGGTTATTGGTCCATATTGCGATTGCCATATTTGATGTTTGCAAAAATAAGAATACATCAACATTACGCATAACCCTACAAGGAACTCACAATATGACATACATCAGTGTTGCCTTTCGAAAGAAAGTCTCAACAAAATCGCAAAAGGTCGATAACATAGGCTACTTGATTCCTGCCGTGTTGGTACGAGCGTTTCTTGGCCGGGTTGACGCCAAAAATGGAACGTATCAGTTGTCGGGTACGATTCCCTACCGTTCCCATTCGTTGGAAAATCATTCTTTACGATTAGCGCATAGAGTTCCAGACTCAATCCACGGCGTCTTGATCACCAGTGTAGCCGACGAAGCCAACGACGGCAATGAATATTCACCACTGCAACTTCAGCCGGGTGATATTCTGACCAAAATCGATGATAGTGAAGTAGCTGATGATGGACAAGTGCAATTGAGAGGAGATGAATTAATCCAGCACGCATATCTCATGCGTGTCAAAAAGAAGGATGAACCCGTAACATTTACTGTCTATCGAAATGGAAAGCATATTGTCTTGAATCCGCATTACCTAAAGGATATCCAGCCTATCATTCCACGTTGGGAAAACGTGGACTACATGCCCAATTACATGATTCTTGGATCGTTGGTACTCTTGCCGGCTTTCCTTGACATGAGAAACTTTCGGCAGTGTGGGCATCTGCTCAAGGCCGATTGCATCGAATCATACCGGAGATGGCCTAGAGAATGGGATGGAAAAGAGGGTCTTGTTGTCTTGACAGAAATATTTGCACACGAATTGAGCTTTAGCTATAGTCGAGCATGGCGACGTGTCGTTAGCTACAACGGAGAGAAAATTAAGAGTCTCGAACATCTGCAAAGTCTCTGGACTGCTAGTTGTGCCCTGGTCGCAAAGTCGGTGGAAGATTGCAACAACACAGAGTATGATGAGGGGGAACAAACCAATTGTCCGGAGCCGGAATCTACGTTTGTCAGATTGGAGCTAGAAAACGACGATGATATTGTTTTCGAAGTGAACGCTGCAATGAAAGCACAGAAAGAAGTTATGGCGACGCACGCAATATCAAAACCTTACAACATTCTACCACCCAACCCAAAATATTGTTGATAAAAGTGAAATCAATCACAAAATTAATAATGCAACAACTTTCTAGTCGTTTTAGCCTTGCAGCACTTCTTCTTCGTCTTTTCGCCCTCTTAACTCTTGTTAGTCATGCTCTCAGGATGAAGTTTTGAAATAAGATTTTGGTCTCAGTCAAGTTAAAATTTGTATTTGCGCAAAGGTGTGGGTCGAGGAATGTTCATTTAGTATGTAGATGTATGCTCTGTGGTAACACCACCCAAGCAAAAAGTGGTGAGAGAAAGTTTTTGTTCGTTGTTCAGGTTTTTTTTCATTGGCGCTGGATCGCGTTTTGGGAGCTTCTGTAGTCTCAAAATACCATTCTTGAGCTCAGTCAAGATGAAATAACAATTTCCACTATTCTATCCAAGCAAGGCTGTGAATGAGCGACAACGATTGACGTTTCAACCCGCACCAGTTAGATACATCGATGACAAGGATACCAAGCCAATGAACATCGAAACAAGTGACGGTAGCTCTTCACTGCCAAATCCAATCGATTGCAACAAGAGCAAAACAAATAATGTTGAGACTAGTGGCAGAATCGCTAGCGATCCGTTGGAGACACAAAAGGCACCACGCGAGAGCAACCAAAATCGAGAACAAGATACCGAAGAAGGTGACTCTGAGCACAGCAATTCAGAAAATGGAACTTATTTTCGATGCAATGTACATGATACATTAGAAAAGGCACTGTCACTGGCTTCGCACGGTCAACAAAAAGAAGTTCCCAGCACTCACGACGTTACTCAAACATCGACACCGCAAATATCAGAGGAGGCAACGGAAGGAAAAGAGAAAGCCGGTAAAATTGATATACCGATTGAGGCCCTCCGCGACCTCATCAACAAACACTCCAGAGAATTTTGGTATCCAACATCAACAGCGACCGACGATGCGTCTACCAGAGGTAACACGCAAAACGATGTTGTCTTTTTTGAAGAAACAAAAACCGATTTATCTCAAAAGAAAAGTATCGAGAACGATAGTCCTTCTGAGAAACCAGCGAAACGCATAAAAGTCGACAGCAATGATAGGGACAAAAACAAAACTGATCAAGAAGCTGCAAAAGAAGAAAGTAAGGAGATTCCTTCCCTTGAGGACCGCGAGACATTGGCAGCCGTTCGAGCTTTACTCGAAACTTCAATGAATCAATTATCTTCAACTGGAAAAGGTGATGATATGAGTAGCCTTTTAGAGCAACTGGAGATGCTACCTTTGAAAGAATCCACAACTGAAGGCAACGGAAAAAAAGATATTCAGGAACTGGCTCGTCAGGTAACTCTTTCATTTGCACAAGACTTATCGGAGATTCTGAGGGCTGTAACAAACGTCGGGTCGTCCATAAGTCTGAAGACTGGTAAAGGGATCATCGAGGGAGACAAAAGTGACCTACAGCTGAGCAAACCATCATCAAGAACACTTTCCGCACCGACAGTCGATGCCTCTTTGCTCTGCGACGAAAAAGACCTTGCCCAATTACGTGAAGAAGACCAAAGCATGGAGGAGGATGACGATGAAATTATCGAGATTTCTCAAGACGAAAATTTTGTTCAGCAGAACCTTATCTGCAACGAAACGGAAGACTCACTATTTGGCAAAACAAGAAATCATAAAGGTGAGAGTATCTCGTCTGATGAAAAGGAGGATGAGGCTCTGCTCATAGCTCAAAAGATAGCGCTTTTGCGGGAAACAAAACGGTTGATTCGGGAAAAGACTCTCGTATTGACCAAGCGACGGCTCGGCATTAAGGATCCCGAGGATCTTTCGATTGTGATATGACAACAAAAGACCCAGCACGCATAGATGATTGATTGCTACTAAAAATGAGTAAATAGTAACATGCACAACATCACCAGGCATTAAATTAGCCGGGAATGAATTAGGGATAACAGTTTTGAGACTTTCAGATAATAAGGGATGGAAGTTAAATGATTTTATGTACTGTATTCGAACCATCTAGATTTGTTCGATGTCTATTGTTGTAGTATTGGTAAGAAAATTTCAAGCAAGTTTGGAAGTATTCTGTTCCAGTGATTCCACATATAGGTTGCTTGCGTGACTTGTAGTCATGGCTGTCAAATCTCTGTGACAGAATTCCACCCATGGTAGGACCACATGCTCTGCGTTTCGCGGCTATCTCTTTACTCAAATAACGCACCTATGATTTCTGAAGCTTCATTGTGGGGCCAGAAATAGCTGTTTGTTTGAGTCGAATGAGCCAAAGTGTAAATAAACGTGATGGATGCATCCATTTCATCACACATGATCCGCTGAAAGGTGCCGCACGCGTAGCTTTTGAGCTACTGCAGTGTTTGGAACTGTTGATGCTAAAAGATTGCATACGTTGTATGAGTCGTAAGTAAACCATTCCATATCAACGCGGCACTCGCCCACAGGGATCCGATACAAGGGTTGCCCCCGGGATTGCACAAACTGAAGCCGCCCTAGGTAGCCAGTTCGCCCGATAAAGCAAGTCAGCTACCTCCGGGATAGCGGGACTTGGCCGTACATCCGTGCCAGTTGACTGGCGAAAAATTTCTTTTAAGTCTGCCAACAGCTCCAGAGATTCAGACGGAAGAAGGTCACCCTGGGAAAAACATACAGCACCACTGCAGGAATTGAAAAAAGCAGTTCCCTCCCTTGCGGCATCCGGAATTCTTGTCTGTTTAAGGGCGTTGACAATTAGTTGTTTGCGATTAGGGGACATAGGAAAGCGATTGGCGTTTCGAATTGATGCCTCAAGGATCTTCGGGTCAACCTCTTCTGGTCCCTCTAAAAGCTGATTATTGTGGTCAATCATACGACGGGCAATACGTCGGGCATACGAAGCAAGATTTTGACTCAGCCCCAGAAAGGCGACCCGCATACCGTAGTTATTATAACTTATCTCGTACGCCAATCCGGCAGGGGCTCCAAGTTCGGCAAGATCCATTAAAGCATATTCAAGAGATATCCTCCATACCTCGGCATGAGCAGCCATTTCAGCAGTCGCCCTTGGAGGTCGTGATGAAAGAAATTGGAGAACGAAGACGGACCGCGATGAGGGTTCTGGGGGCATCGGTGGAATAGTCAGTCCAGGAGGTGGAAGCTTATCATTGTGCGAGTAAGCCTGGAGCAAAGCCCAGTAATCTTTCACGATGGGAGGTTGCTCAAACTCATTGTTGTTTTCGGAATTTATCGAAGCAAAGACTTGCGGATTGTCCTCGTTGTTGTTGATGCTGCTAAACATATTATTCGTAAGAATCCGGGAAGGAATTATTCTCGGTGGCCTTATAGTTGCAGGGATCAGAGGATTGAGAACTGGTGGTGATAATTTTTCTTCCATAATTCGAGCTATACTCCACTCGTTGATTTTACCCGTCAGGACATTGTTTTGCGATAGATAGCGTGCTGAGGTTGTGGGAGAAATATCCCAACTAGCAGGTGAAAACAAGGGAAAAGGTTCTTCAAAATCATTGGGTTTCTGCGAGACAATAGCTCTTTGGGATGCTGTAATAATTGTAATGGCACTCGTTGGGTCACTAATCTTGGTCAGCACTGTTTGCATCGTTTTTTGTAATGCCTGGACGCCAGTAGTATCATCTGGTTGTGGCATGAGGCGCCAACCCGGTGTACCGACACCCTTTGGACCGTCAACGCCGTAGATCTGACCGTCGAAAGCGAGCTCTATCGCATCAGGGGCACGTGGGGAGAGCATATGTCCATAGAGTTGAGCGACAGAACAATACTGGGAGATCAATTCCCGGCTCAGGGGATTTGCTCGTAGGCAAGCCAAATAGTCAAAGACAGCAGCAATTACCGAGGAGCGCTTCGAGAATCCCTCAAGGGTGAGGATTATTTCCAACCGCAAAATCTGAAAACCTGAAACATCCACAGGGAAGGAGATCCGTGGTAGGCCACGATTTCCCTCAGGAATCCATTTCCGTTTTTGCAGAGTCTTAAAAAGAGACCCTTGCCCACGACGTCCCAGCACCTCTGCCATGACGAATCCAATCTGGGTTGCTGTCACCACACATTTGCTGCCACCAAATAAGTCTGTTGTCTGTTTCAAGTCGCTATAATCCTGATCCAGCGCCCACTGGAAGGAGATTTTTTCGAGGTCGTCCGCAAGAATCTCACTGCTTACTTTATTTCGAAACAAGCATATTGGTCGGATAGGTTTTCCGGGAATCAAAAATGGAGGAAATACTCGTTGTTGTTGTTTGTATACTACCTCTTGTTGGTTTTGCACTTCATCTTCTTCACTCTCAAGGTAGTTATTGGTCTGGTATCTTTTTCGTTTTGACATCGTCGTCGAAAAAGGCTGTACCATATTTTCTAATACGGACAGTTTTTCGGGACTCACAACTACCAGTATTGCTTGATCAGGCTGATACTTGTCTTGGAAAAAGTTGTAAAGAGCTTGAGACACATCGACACCTGTCATCACTGGCACTGTTTCGAGAGTCTCGATGCTTCCTAGTGTAAATTTCGCATACGGGTGTTTCGGATTGATCAGACTTTTGGTCAGATATTTCTCCCTTGAAAATAGATCGTTCTTATCAAGCTCGGAATCAACTCGTCTAACCTCCCGTCGAACGGCTTCTCTGTTGAAACAATTATTCCGGACAACCTTATACTGAAAAAGGCTCGAGAATCGGCCCAGAGCTTCGGCAAAACAATCAGTTCCGCACTGGAAATGATAACAGACCTTTTCGTAAGCCGTGAATCCGTTGCTGAAACCTTCCACTGAATCAGATTCGAGCCATTCCTGAAAGTCCCCCTGATTCGACCACGTGGATCCTGGTCTTGAAGATAACACGATGTGCTCCGTAAGATGAGCCAATCCCTTTAGGTATGTAGGATCGGAGAATTGACCCGCCCCGTTTATGGTCAGAGCAGCGCTGGACTGTCGTGCGAATTTGTCGTTGACCAAAAGGACCCTCATTCCATTCGAAAGTGTAAGTGACTGGTATTTACGGACCGATGAATATGGTTCGTGCAAGGAAGCGTCCATTGCCAAAACATTTTCGATGTTGCCGGGAGTGTTCTCTGTGAAACTCGGAGGCGGTGTAGCGGATGTTTTCTTCCTCGAGAATAGTAATTCTGCAGCACTCGTTCCAGGAGTGGAAGTAGCTACACCAGTGACAAGCCCCGCAAAGATCGAGTTCATGGCCACAAAATCTCGACGACTCGGATTGCCCGAAGACCAAAGTCGATCATCGCTTTCTCTTTGGCCAGAAGGCCTCGGGTTATCGGCGTCTCTTCGTTTGCGATTTTGTCCTGATAAGTTCGCATTATCATCATCGAAATATCCGGAAGAATCGTCCTCGAATCCATTGCGGGCGTAAAAATTTGTTTCGGCAGACCATCGATTCCGTCCGAATTTATGTGTTTTGGAATTCAAATCGATCGATGATTGCAAACAAAAGGAGATAGTCCCCGGAGGCAAAAATGCCTCGCATAAGACAGTCGACATTCTCGTTGTTATGAGCCGAGAGATTCCGTCGCTCGACAGCATTGCAACAAACCCAAGAAAGAAGAGGCCTGCCATCTTGAGCGAGCATCGGCAAACAGATCGCATCTTGGATTTCAGCTCAGAAGCAATGCCACGAATTCTACCTTTCTATACCGTTGCCATGGATCATGATAATACTGCCAAACGCCGATTAGTAGGTGACAAGTCTACTGCTATGCAAGCAGATGTTTTGCTAGAGTTTGAGTTTTCTGCTGCGATGGTCTCGAAAGAAAGGCTTCTTCTTCGTGTGCTATGATTTGAAAAAGAAATGAGAGCTGAGCACACGTCAAATCTCCGAGGAGAAGAACAACAATTTGGTGTACAAATTATTCTTCTAGTTGTTTGTCTCTATTATTGAAAAAGGAAAACGCTGACAAAGTGTGTTCGACACGAAAAAGGAGGGAAAAAGTGTGTGGAGCTTCACCTTCTGTCGGGACTCAGCCCTATTTGGATCCCACAAGACCCGATTTCTGGATTCATTCACATTGATGACGTCGTTTCACTGACACGTGTCATCGGCCGAAAAGAAAGGGGCGTTGAAATTTTGATCAGGGAACAACGAAGACACCAAACTACCAATGGTGTCTTTAGCTGAAGTAGTGGCGCACATCATTGAGCACGTCCGTGAGTTGATGCGACACGAACGAAGCCACAATTTTTGTGATTGGTTCAGTGCAGCACCTTTGTCGTGACAAAAGAGCTCATCGCCACTAAATCGAGAGTCCTCAATTGACGCAGCAACTAAACTACCGTGCGAGTGAATAAGCAGCCAGGCCCACCTTTAGAAGAAACGCAACCCGTGATCGTGACAAAAGTTTTGGGAGAAAGAATTGAAACTCTAGACACTATTTTCAAGAACTATATCAACACCGATTATCGCAAACCTCCGGAATAAGTCCGTGTAGAGCCGCATGTGTCAATAGAAGAATATTTCAAGAAGGCAATCGCTGCTATTGCACCTTTCGAATTTCCTCGGAAGGATGGCGTTGGCAAAAGCATCGCTGCCGTCGAAATATATCGGCTTTTGGCGACCTCCACTGCATCGAAAGCGAAAAGCAATCAGATGTCCCGATCGTCGCAAAGAAAACCTCAAAACCTACCATACCCCACAACCTAGATCCAAACGGAAGCGACTGTACGGGGCCGTTACTCTTTCGATGATGGCGTTTCTACTCACGTGCAGTCCGAGCAAGCAGGCGCCGATACTGGCTAAAGCATTTATACCGACCGACAACTGCCGACTTTCTGTTCATCGGAGCACCAAGATAAAAGGAAATGACAAAAGGCAATTGCCACTCATTTCGCATCGCATAATAGCGCCTCTATCTGCTAAGGAAGATGACGAACAAGAATCGTCCGGCTTTGACTTCTTCAAACGAAATGATCAAACGAAAGAAGAAAAAGGTCAAACCAAGGGAAATGATGAAGAGGAAGCTTCAGGCTTCGATTTTTTCAAACGAAAAGATGATTCCAAAGATGAAAAAGGGAAAGCTAGAAGAAAGAATGAAAAAGGTCAAACCAAGGGCAATGATGAAGAGGAAGCTTCAGGCTTCGATTTTTTCAAACGAAAAGATGATACCAAAGATGAAAAGGGGAAACCTAAAAGAAAGAATGAAAAAGGTCAAACCAAGGGCAATGATGAAGAGGAAGCTTCAGGCTTCGATTTTTTCAAACGAAAAGATGATTCCAAAGAGGAAAAAGGGAAAGCTAAAAGAAA
>Ga0115013_10000778_pt1 | contig 18969 bp, 9 predicted proteins | sample SouAtlMetagenome_2_FD_88686 | JGI IMG/M metagenome (GOLD analysis project Ga0115013, IMG submission 88686) | Marine eukaryotic phytoplankton communities from Atlantic Ocean - South Atlantic ANT15 Metagenome | ecosystem: Environmental > Aquatic > Marine > Oceanic | place: South Atlantic Ocean...
CAAATTCAGAAGCTTCTGAAGCATGGTGTGCACGCATATTTTGAAAGATCAAATCTGAAAAAATCCAATATAATACCTTCTTGTCTATTAGTTTTTTACGAGATTTCTAGCATTTAGGATACATCTTCGAACATCTACCAATATTCTAGTGATCAATTTAGTGATTCCTCGCCTGGTCATTGGTGATATCTCTCCAGTTATTAGCTTTCCTCCCACGGGCCCTCAAGCTCGAGCTTTACATTCAGCGGAGGCTTATCACTACAACCACAGCTCACTCGTAGTCGCAAAAAATTTTTGACAACAATCTCTCCCCAGGATTCACCCTTATGTTTTTGGGTTCGCTTTAAGGTAATGCGTCTTCCAATCTTTGGGACCTCATAAGCCTCAGCTTCGATCCAATTCTTGTGTTCGTCTAGATAAACCATTCCGGAAATTCCCAAGTGAGGAAGAAAGACCGTAAAAGCCTTCATCCCGATCGATGTAACGACCGCCAACTGTTTCTTCTTTGGAAACCGTCGCAGATAGAGCGCGAGAAAGACCGCGTCACTTCGTTCCTGGGCCTTTCGAGACCCATCTTTCTTTTCATTGCACGTGCCACAAATTGTACTGATTGTCTTCACATCCATAGGAAATTCTTCAACGGCTTCTTCGCCGTCAATGCTCGCCTGAAGCAACCTATGGACGATAACATCAGCGTATCGTCGAATAGGACTTGTAAAGTGTGTGTAGTATGGAATATGCAGGGCAAAATGAGCCCATTCGGGTTCAGAAAACTTGCCTGCAGCAATATAATTCGCCGGTTTCATTGGATTCTTCAAAAGCTCTGTAATGCACTTGAGCAGTATCGGGTCCTGGCATTCACGGCCGAGACGATTAAGGGATCTCTGAACAGCCTCAGAGCTTTCTATATCGATACGAAAGCCAATGGCCTCCATAGCTAGATCAGCGGCCTTCTGGAGGCCATCATAATCCGGTGGCTCGTGATGGCGTAGGCAAGCCAAAGGTCCAGTGTGGGTGATAAGTCGCTGGGCGACTAAATAGTTCGCTAGAAGCATATATTCCTCTACTAACTTGTTCGAATCTCGAATCGGATATGGCTCGCACATTAGAGGAGTCTCACGATCATCGTCTAATTTAAAGGTGAGCTTGACTGCCTCGAGGGCGACTGCCCCATTACGAAATCTCAATCGGCGACGGGCCTGTGCAATTTCGTTCATCAATCGAACATCTCTTGCTACCTCATCGATAGTGTGTCCCCCCGTAGGTCTTCGGCTTTTTGGCCAAAGATTTTCGTCGATTTCGTTTTCTCCTGGGTAGGCAACCTTATTCTCAATAATATTTTGCGCCGTAGAATAATCCAACCTGGCACAGGATTTAATGACTGTTCTACCGTACCATACATCTTGGCCCTTCACCAAGCTTCCGTCACGGTTCATTCTCCATACACACGAAAAGGCAAGGCGTTCAACATTTTCGTTGAGACTACAAGCAATCTCACATAGTGGTCTAGGAAGCATAGGGATGGTTCGATCTACCAGATACACAGTGGTACATCGTCGCTGCGCCTCTACATCAATTGCCAAGTCGGGAGACACAAAGAAGGAAACATCGGCAATGTGAACACCAATTTCAACTTGCCCATTACCTAAATCTGTGATATGAAGGGCATCGTCCAAATCCTTTGCTGTAGTGGGATCAATCGTAAATATTCGCTGCTTTCGATAGTCTCTTCTTCCTTCGTACATATCCTCGGTAGGTTTCCAACCCGATTCGGTTCCATTGTAATATTGACCCGATGCTACAACTTCATGACTAGCTTCTAGAACGTGTGTGGGGAATTCTCCATGATCAACGCCAAATTCCATTAAGAGAGCTGCTGTCTCGTCTTCGATATTTCCGGTGTGTCCAAATTGTTCGACATCGGAACATGGTGGCCACTTCTGGTCTTCTTTCCATGATCCATAAATATATTTTGCGGCAAAGATTGCTCCATCCGGAGTATCTTTGTACTTTGCTGCTAGAGAATTTGAGAGGCGGAACTGCTGCATACATTTGTTATTGGAAGACGTTAGCAGAGTAGTGCCACTTTTCAAGCGTTTAAGAGTTCCAACGATACGCTTGGTAGTAACGGAATTTTTGCTGGTATCATCTTGCTTGTTATTCGACTTGATCTCAGTAGACCACTGTTTTGGATGTACCACATGAACTACCCTTCCATGTCTTTGGTCTATGTCAAACGTAGCATTGGATGAAGAATGCGATTCATTTTTGGGGATCAACCTTTTGTGTTGGATCGGAACAATTGGGTCCCACAAACTCACCTGCAAGGCATCATCTTGCCACCATTCTTCTTTGGTTTCTTCTTCGGAATTATCCCTAACAGCGGTATTCTCATCTCTCTGTTGGACCGTCGATTTATTTTCCCCATTCATTTTATTCCCGCCATTGTCCTCTTCTCGACTCGGCAAAATCTCGACAAAGACTGTATCGCCATCCAGAGCCCGATTTCGTTCCAGTGGGCCGTCCAGCACCACATCCTTGGCCTGCGATCCTCGATCACAGGTACAAAATGCAGCTCCGTCTCTAACCGGCAAGGCACGCATCGTTCCCCGAATGATGATTGGATCCCTAGCATTATATCGGGTCAAGCAATCTTCCAACGTCCAATAGGATGGGTAGACGAATGACGACGATTTATTGGAATGTCGATCCTGATTCGACGAATGGTTTTTGGGTGACGAAAAAGCCGTTGATGACGAAGAGGATGTCCGCTTTTCACCCTTGCTCCATCTTTGCCCATTTCTCTCTGTCTGCTCGTTGTTCTTTCCACTCTTTCCTCGTCTGTTGTTGCTCTTTCCGCCACGACTATTACCTTTCTTGCCTCTGTTGGCGGTTTTCTTATCTTCCGTCATTCTTATACTGTTGTTGCTTCTGTTTTCGTCAGCAGATTCTAAATTCTTTTTATTATTGATTGCTTTACGATGTGATAAAATTGAAAAGGAAACACTGACTCCTCTGATATTGTCAGGAACAACCTTTCTGATGTGTTCGATATTTTTTCAGCCGGGTTTGAAATGCGAAAAAATGGAGGGTTGGCGAATTATGCAGCTTTGGCAGTGAAAAAAACATTAAGGATGAATGAATCAATAATACTAAATTCTCTATCAACTAACTTCTTAAAATGAGAGGTCTTCTACTAGCTAGTATGGCATAGCTCTGTTCTAGGTCATATTTTCTATACTTGATTGACAGCAATTTCCATATTCCCTCACAGTAGCATTCTATTGAATGTGATTCTCTGGCAATCTCTTGTAGAAACGCGACGAAATCAAGACAATTTTGTTGCAATCGCTTTCAATACGAAAAGCCAATTTTATAAATTTATTGTACATCAATAAGAATCTATTCTTCGTCGAAACCATAAGTCTGCTTGAATTCGCCGTCCATCTCTTCTTTTTCCCGACCAAGCTCATCTTCCAGCGCCGCATTTTCTTCTTCCTTAGCAGTTTGCTCGGCTCTCCGAAGGGCCTTGCTCTTTCGACCACCCATCTTGGACACATCTTGGTGTTCGATATGTAAGCGACCAATTGTCTCTCCGAAGATATTCGTTGATTTGTTCTTCTTCTTTTTCTTCTTCAATCCTTGTGGCTGCTTCAACGATAAATTCCACAGATCTTGTTCGGCGAATTGCGTGCGACGAATTTGCATCGTCGTGTCAGGCCCACAAGGAATCAGATAGGGCACTGGAACTTTCGATGTTGGATCATCCGGATTCTTCTTTAATTTACAAAAGTATGTGTGCTGATGGATTATCAGTTTGGGATCGGTCCTGATATTTGGATTGGAGTTTTCCTCTTGTGGTTGCGTCGCTACGAAGACGAGGAGGTGGTCGATCCCAGACACGACCAATTTGCTTACAACATCTCCCCGATAGAAATCAATCAATAGATTTTGCATCTTTTTACAGTTGGAATCATGTTGCCACAAATCGCCCAAAAATAGCATGAGAGGTTTCGATCCAATTCGCTTCTTCGGGACGGATCCACCATAATCCTGTATACTCTTATAACGAAGAATACCCAATTCGACCATATCTAATATCTGATGATCAAAGGTCCTACCCATGACGAGGTTGTTCGGTCGCTTTTTGTTTGTGCTCGCTAGGGCAAACAGCGCACAATCGTTCTTTGTAGTTAAGAATTCCAACGATTGCTGCCCCTCTATGTCATCAAAGGCAACGATTTGGTTCTTTTTGGACAATAATTTCGCGTTGGGAGCCTGCATGGCTCTCATATCCTTTAATAGATTTCCCATTGCCTGGCTACACTTGATTCCCTTCAAAAGAAGTGTCCTCTTTGCTCCTTCCCTTAGCTGTGGCTCTACCGATTTTAGGTATCGCTGCGTTCGGGCCTTGGCGGGTTTCCCACCTGCCAAAACCTTCGCTCTCGCAGATTTTTGCTGAGCTTGAGTTGGTGCCATTTTGAATTCTTTCCGTCCTCGAGGAAGTCGTGTTGGGCGTCAAGTTTTCGTCAAGACGTGCCTCTGAAAGAGAATGAAGAAATGTGACTGTTGCGACACTTGCTAGTAATGAAAATAAAAATTCCGAAAGGGAAAAAAAATGAAAATCACTGGACGTTGTGTGGTGGTGAGAGAATTACGAACGTGACTGAATTGAGGCAACTCGTGAATGATTAGCCTTCCGAACGCGCGCTCCAATCCAATGCAACGCCGGCTCAACGATTTGAAAACAAACAACACGTAGAGATGTATCCATCTGAACAATAATTTCTTGACCATGGCAATGCCTCTCTCGCTGGTGTTTCTGTCCTTATATTGAACATCACTATCGAATCTTCTTCCTACCGATAATTGTACTTAGAGTAATCGCCATATTACATCACACAAGCCTTTAAGTATGCCCGAAATTGTTCAAGCGGAAGCTGCAGCCAACGATATGGATGGAAATAATGAAAGTGGAGAAGAAAACAAGGCTGCAATAACCGAAACAGGATCTACTGATATGGCCGAAATTGTTCAAGCGGGAGCTGTAGCCAACGATATGGATGGAAATAATGAAAGTAAAGAAGAAAGCAAGGTAGCTGTTCCTGAAACAGAAAATGAAGACGTCCCCGATGCAAAAGATAGTTCTTCCACAAATAGTCATATCGAGGTCAAAGAAGTCCCAAAAGATCATGCAGACAGCAGCAAAACCGAGGAAGATTGCAAAGTCGAAAGTCAGGAACCGGCCGAAAACGAAAAGTTGGTTGGCAATAGAGAGGAAACAATGGGAAGGGGGAACGATGTCGAGAATGTTATGGAAACAACCGATGATGGAAACGACACAGCTACTGGTAGAAATGATAGAGTTGAAACCAAAGATGAAGACTCAGGCTCCGAAAGCAGCTCCAGCGATAATGATAGCAACCAAAACTCCAATAGTAAAAGCAGCATGGGAGCACAGATTCTCAAGAATCGCTTTTCCACCTGGAGAAAGACTGCCAGCGAAAAATTGACTTCGCAAGCACCAGCCCTACAGGAAAATGCAAAAGAAAATGCAAAAAAGGCCCAAGAATACGCACAGCGGGTTTTGATGAATAATTCTTTAAGTTCTGTCATGCCTTCGATTGGATTGTCATCTCGGTTTTCCACCTCCCAGAAGCCAAAATCGGAGGTAGTTGGAGAAGCCGATGCCGGAAGCAACGCTGAGACCACTAGCAATGTCAATGATGATATTGACAAGTGTGAGGGTACAACAGACAAAGCTACTGAATCAGATAACCAAGATTCAGAAAGTCCTAAGTCACTCCGATCAACTTCTTCGTTGCTGGACGACGATGACGATGATGATGATGAGAGTACCATTGGCGAGGAACCAGAAATGAAGTCACCAGCATCCGCGATTGGGAAAGTATTTACAGCACCAGAATCGAGGGAACGTGTGAGAGCTGTGTTCTCGAGAGCTTCAACGACCGCTGAGTCCGTCGCCACGAGCTTTCGCGGTCGATACACGCAAGATTCTTCAGCAAAGAATGTCGCCGACGATAAGAACTTATCCAACAGCGAACCAAAAAAACCAACGGCAGAGGAATCACAGATGGCTCTTATTCTCAAGAGCCGGGCTGGTGAATACATGCAAGAGATTCTCGATAAGCTTGAACCTCATGAGTTTGCTATGCTACTGGGGCGGGGGATGCTTGGAGTCAATCTGAAGCAATGCTACCTTAAAAATCATGGAATTTTTGTTGATTTTCTAGTCGATGGAGGACAGGCCGCGCAGTCTGGTCTTATCCGATCTGGAGATTTGATGGTATGCCTCGGGGATTCCGACTTTCGCAAGGGAACTATCAAAACAGTTCCTTTAGAAATAGCCAAGGCAAAGCGACCTTCGGTTCTGGTCCTTGCCACAGGTACCAAAGTTTCGTCCATCGAACGTGTCAATTTTGTCGATGTAGCAGTTGCCATGATGCACCGTGCTCGCAAGTATTATGAGGAGAGAGGCACTTACTCTATTTTGCCAAGTGCGAGAAAAAATGCAAATATCAATACTGATAACTCTGAATGCAAGGAGGAAAAGTCTGATCCGGCCTCCCCTCATGCGATTCAATCCGAAAAAGAAGAAAAGAATGATCCTCCGAGCCCTTCTGCAACTCCCAAATCTGTGAGTGACACTACCATTGATGAATGCGATAATGTTGAGGCCTATGCGAGCCCACCTTGGCCAGGCCTTGCCGTTCGGAAAGAATTCCTTGACGAAACGGCTCTGCGCTGTTTGGACAATTTTGTCGTGTCAGACCTCTGCGATGTTCGGGACATGGACACCAACTTCCGGGCCGCCGTTCGCAATGCATTTCTGGTTTGTGCTCTAGATAGCCGGCGTTTACCTTTTTTAGCACGGCATTTCTCTGCTGAAGAACATAATCTTACCTCAGATACCACTGGAAACGTCGAAACTGGTGGAAATAACATGGCACCCAGTGCGCAGCTCATGTTATTCCTTGAGCTTGCTTCTTTTCTAGACCTCTACGATATAACACCACACGTTCGTCTCCGAGACGTTGCTTCGAGGATAGCATATAAGTTCTTTTTGCCTACAAAGATTGGCACGGGCATCCAACCTCCTCTGTTCGATTTCCATCACATAGTACCTTATTCTTCCTTGCGGCACTTGGAATTTGTCTTGAGTGGAAAGAGCGAAACTATCCCTCGCGACCTGTTCCTAGACTTTCAAAGATCAATTGTAGATTCGCTATCGGGCGCACCTTTTATTTCCTTCCTGGTTTCTGCTGATTGTTCACGCATGCGAGCATACCTCCGCGATACGGCTCCTTTTGTCAATCTGCCCTTCAAGCAAATGGTAGACGCCATTTCAAAGGGGACAGAAACTGCAAAAGACACATCCGCCGCGCATAACGCCTTTGCCTATATTTTGATGTACTTGATTTGCAAAATGGAAAAAGAGTCCAATGGCGAATACAACTTTAACACGGAAAAAGAATCGAGCAGACGCTTGCTGGGAGCAACTAATGACATTTGCTGCGCATTGTACATCAAGCGAACCCTGCTACCAGTCATTGAAGCTGCTACCAAGCAGGGCGAAGCAAAGCAGGAGACATTACGTGAAAAAGTTTTCGACGTGCTTAAACAATTTTGGGATTTATATATTGCTGATGCACTTGAGCCATCTACCCGAAATGCCGAAATCCAGGGCTTTTATGACAGGGTTCGAAATGCTCTCGAGACTATCAACAAGAATTCATACGATGTTTCTACTCCGTCAATAAGCCCATATACTTCTTCAATTGTGAAGTCTAAGCTAATTGAAGAAGTGACTACGCTCGCCGATGAAATCTTGTATGATTATGCCGCAAATGCCAACACAAAATTTCGGGATCATAAATTTCACGAATGGATCTCAAGCGAATTTGCCAAGGTTCTAGCTGGTGATCCTCACTGGTATCGGAAGCAAACAGTTCCAGTACTGCCACAGGGGTGCCTGAAACGGCTTCTACGTAAGATCGAATTGCCAAGCGGTGTCTCGTCCCACAAACCTTATAAGGTTACAACAAGAGAAGGATCCGATAGGAGCTATCAAAACGCTGATTGGGCTGTTGTTTTTGGTTCATCCGTAGGGACGCAGCTGGCTTCTCAGATGGCGGTTCCTGGTCTAGATGGTCATGATGTCCGGCGGTATACCTGCCTCCCAGTGGCTTTGGACAAAGAATATACAAACTATGACGACTTTCGGCCTGAGGAAATCCTTCCCTCTACCTTCGAAAGCTACGCATTTGTGCCGCCTAGTAAACCGAAGCCGTTTGAGTCGACAGTCGATGCAGGGCGCATAGCTGTTGATGGGTGGGAGATCTCTCTCGTGACGTTCACGATTCCAAACGCCGACTCGAGTTCTTCTGGAGATGCCACCGAATCAGCCCTATACGGAGTTTCACTTTGCTTCCAACGCAAACCAATAAAAGGCAAATTAAATAAAAGAATTTCCACGCTTCTTGTGACAAATGAAGAAAAACCAGATGCAGAAACTAATACGTGGAAGTCGCCGATTTCTTTCGAAAAAAATGGCGAAGAAGATGTACGAAAAGTGCATATTTCATCAAAACTTCCTGTATATGAACAACATTTGCGAGGCAGACCTTGGGCCGAACGAGTAGAGGAGGAAGAATACCGAGACAAAACGAGTCCTATTGCTATCGGAATTGCCCTTGTCAGTCGCAGAAATGTAATTTTTGCGATGCGGGATTCACTCTCGAGGCTGTTTTTTGATTATTCAAGGCAGCCCGGGCAATCACCTGAGGAAACAACGTCATCAATGACATGTGGTGCCCTCGTTGATCTCCTTGGTGCATGCTCGTATCAAGATCACGAAGGATCGAGTCTCAAAGTAATTCTCGAACCATACTTACGAGCAGCGTCATCCGTATGGATTGACCGCCCAATCATCGAACAAGAAACGATGTTTGAGTCTCATGCCCTGAGACAGCTTACTGATTGCCTGCCACCGACATCATTGGCCTTACTCTTTGTAACTGCTCTTTTAGAGCAGAAGATAATCTTCTCCTCAGGGAGACGAAGTGTTCTACATGCCGCTTCTGTCGGCTTGGCATCTTTACTTCGTCCTCTGAAATGGAGTCACTTGCTTGTCCCAATGGTACCTGGAGCACTAGCCAATGATTTGATACAATATCCCGCACCTTTCATCCTCGGAGTTCCATCTGAAGACGCCGATAGTATGGACTTACTCGGTAATTTGCCCCGAGACGTGACCCTTGTCGACTTGGATGTCGGGCGTGTGATACTTGCCCCTGATTTTGGGCAGGACAACGAGATGTGCCGTGGTACCTCTGACGCCCGAGCCACAGCGAGGGCACTTCGTTCGCAAGTACTTTATCTTGCACAAGGCCTCGGTGGAGTGTTCGGAAATAGTCTGCGACCCGATTCCTGGGTATGTGATGAGCCATCCCTATTGGCCCCTACCCCCGGTAGGATTCCTAACGACGAAAAGTCCATCACTGAACGTCTAGATGACCTTAGATCTTCTGCTAAATCGTTTATCGATGAGCTTCTCGCGGGTTCGGTGTCGTGCTGCTTCTGGATAGAAGAAATGAACCCAACATATGGAACAACTGCTGAGCCAACAGTTTTGTTCGATGAAGATAAGTTCTTCGAAATCAAGAACCAACGTAGTAACCGGTCATCGAAACAATTGTTCTCGAAGCATGAGTCCAGCGATAGTGCTTCGCTAGCACTAATTCTCGACGATTTTGATCTGTTCATAGAAAGCTTTTTGCGGTGTCAATCAATGAGTATCTACATAAGTTCTCGACCAAAGAAAGACATGTTTTACTATTGAGACCGATAACATTAATTGTAAATTGATTTACATCTGTTTTGTCTACTATCTTCTTCGCAATAAAATGAGTTTACTACAACGTCAATCGATATTGAATATCTGCGAAGGTCGGAGTTTTTGTCTCTTGTTGCGTTCGAATGTAAATTTTGGGGACATGGCAGCCTCAGAGATAATGTTTGTAAATTCTAAAATGTTCGAGGGAGAGTCTAGGACGGGGGACACCAGGACTGAAGGCCTTTTCTTTTTATCTAGACGGGAAAATCTTCTTAGAATTGGATTCTGTTCTTTCTCGTCCCTACGAGTAGATTCGTAGTACTCTCTATCGAAGTATACGTGTCGAAGAACCTCTTCGCTTCTTGGTCGCTGCTGAGGACTTATTTGTAAAATGCTATGAAGAAGCGCAATAGCACGGTGATCGGCTGTCGGAACCGCATGTTCCAATCGTTGTCGAACAATATTTTGCGGAAGTCTCAATGATTCAGGCGATTGTCCTTCAGAGAAGCTCATGCACGAGACTATCTCGGTGTCGAAGCATAGTTGATCAACGAGGAGCAACTCTTTGATGAGTTTGAGTTGGTCTAGATCATTTCTGCCTTGAAAAAGCGGGCTACATCGGTACAATTCGGCAACAACGCATCCCATAGAAAATATATCGATCGCTTTTGTGTAGCATGAGCCTTGGCGGTCATTCAAGGTACCATTGTTATTCAGAAGCTCTGGGCCCCTGTACCAACGTCTGCAAAAAATTATCCTGGTTAGTATAGGCAGAGATATACGATATTAAAACTTGAATAACAAAAAATAGAATCAACTTACGTCCCAATATAGTCCGTCAACATCGCATTCGTCTTGCTATACCTGCCGTTGAATTTTTCATCATTTTCGTCGCGATAAATGTTGGCGTACTCTTGTATAGGTCTGGCTAAGGAAAAATCTGACAGCTTGGCATTTCTTCCATTCAAGAGAATATTTTCAGGTTTGATATCTCGGTGAAGGAAACCCATTGTGTGTACATGACATAGTCCCCGGAATGCCTGAAAAAGGATGGAGCGCGTTTCGGACTCGTCAAATTTGTAACGACCGGATCTGTCCCGAACCGGTTTGGGAGATTGCGTCAACCACTGGGACTTCTCAATAATGTAATCATGGAGGCTTCCGCCTGCCATGAGTTCCATGACAAAATACAGACAATCATCATTTTCACGACAAATGTCGATTGTACGAACCACGTAGTCGCTATGATCCATTTCGTTGTTGGAGGATCGATTTTGCTTCTGCTTCTTCTTTTCTCCCAGGACTACGATCGCATTGAATTCACGATCCATAGTAACGTCCTGCCAAGAAGAAAATCGCTGGTTTAATTTCTTTACGGCATATCGCTATGTATAAATCAGAGAATATACACGGCAGATCGTAATGGATTGAGCAATCATATTTTGAAATTAGATATTTGATGTTTTAAATCGAGTTTTCGACTCACCTTCCCTGGAACTCCCTTCTTTTTGGCTCGATAGACGATTCCAAAGGTTCCTTCGCCAATTTTTTCTTCTAATACGTAACGGTTCATGAGGCTTTATTGTTGCTTCTGACTTTACCAACTTATAGGATTCGAATATGCTCAAACAATCAAAACAATGACACTGGTTGCGAAGGATCTCAGTTGTCTCAAGTCTTTTCGATGAGAAGACGATTCTAAAACTGCAAATTTCGTGCACGACTGGTGGGCCAAAAGTTTGCTCGAGATTTGAGACACATAAAGTGGTTCAGGTGACTGATTTTGAAAGATTTCTGATTTATTTTTCTGCGGTGAAACGTGACAACCATCGGTGAAATTGTAACAAAAGCATATAGCTCTCTAGCGATTTCCCGTCGATGGGATCAAGACATCGAATTGATCTCTAGCATAAGCCGTTCAAAGCAGAGGAATATCCCTCGCCGTGAATATCTTGGTATTCGCTTCATGGAAGACGACTGAGAGCAAAAGAACCCATCGATGTAAGCATAGATAAAGCTACATTCTCTGAGGCTATCGTCTACTGCTTTCCCCTAACTCATCTTTTTTCCAATTTTGCCACTGATACAAAGCAGAGACTGTATATCAAGATCATGTCCGACAACGAAATTATCGCGTCAGGAAACGAAGGAGTGGGCTTGCAACTACAAGATTTATCGGCTCCTTCTACAATTTCTGCCCCAACTCCAGATGACTCAATCCCACCGGAGACAATATCTGATGCTACTGACATCACAGCCCCAGCACTCACCGGCATTACTGATGGCGCAGACCCTGGCAGTGATACTAGCTCAAACAGGAATGGTGGCGACGACCATGTTGACACCACGACCAGCAACAATCCAGCTGTTCCAGCAACCAATACATTTGTTCAGTATTCTCCAGCATCAGAAATCCCGTTTTACGTCATTTCTACTTCATCAACACCGCGACGGCAATCTCGCGTGTCACGTTCGTGTCGCTACTATTGGCAAAAATTTGTACTGCTTGTATCCTTCCCGGGCATGCTGATAGTCACATTGTTTGGATTGGTCGCAGTGCTATTTTTTTGCGTGCTGCCGACCTTATTATTGACGGCCCTAGTCATCTGCTTCTACTACTGCGTGCATACAGATCCTCTGCCTTTATCTCAACTTTTGCGAAATCTCTTTGTCGGAGAGGAAAACCCCACCCAACGTTCCACATACTACCAAACTACTAGAACATATGACCCCAACTCAGAAGAGGCGAAAGCCGAAAGGGCTAAGTTTCAGTCGAAACTAATCATTCGGAAACTTTTGGATGTTGAAACTGTCTCTGAAGGATCCGAACGAAAAGCTTTTCATGACGGAAGATACAGTAGGATTATTGACCAACGCAGCAGCACTCAAGAATTCGACGGAGGGCCGAACTCATCAGAAATGAGGAAAATCGAGATGGCGTGCAAGAAGTTGGTTGACAAACTCCATGTCCGCAAACATCCTTTCCCGTTGTGGATTTTGACCGATCACAAATCACTTTACTTCTCGGAACCACTTGAGCCACCCACAAAAGAAAGTGACAATCAATCTAACGATCAAAAACCTTCAACACCAAGAGATAACATAGAGATTCCAGACGGCGATATCGACGCTGTGAATGTTGATATTGACGACAATGAAGATCGTCACGTAAATAATGAAATCGATATCGAAGCTCCCGAGTTTATTCTACGAAACCGACATTCGTTTGAAAATGACGATTCTAGTGAAAACCCTCGAGAAACAACCACGCCCACAATCAACAATGCAAGCGACTCAGACACATCTGCTACAAATATTCCTAGACATGATTTAGCTGATTCTCGATCCCAATCCAGCGATACACACAACCATATAGATTCGATCTCCATGTCTCGAAATTGTAGTGGTGCTGGTTTGACTGCGGACGAAGACAGAAGTGAAAGCTCTTCTGCAAGTGGCATGAGGGGCGATAATGACGATTTTGATAGGTGTCGCAACTTGGATTGCAACGGCGATGGCAATAGCAAAAGTGGCAGCATCGATAATGAAGACAAGAATCATCTCACTCCCAGCACAGACCATCTCGATACTGACGACAAAGAACAAGATCTAGGAACGACGTGCGACATATGTATAATGGATTTCGAGGTGGGCGACGAAATTGCTTGGTCACCAAACATAAAGTGCAGCCATGCATTCCACAAAGATTGCATTTTGGATTGGTAAGTAGTATGATTACTATTCTCATTGTATATTTGAATGTTATTTTACTTTGCTAACCAATTTTTCCATTGTTTTGTTTACGAATTTTGACCCGTCGTAACATCCAAAATATTTTTTAGGCTTGTTCGCAAACCCACCTGTCCAACCTGTCGACAAAATTACATCGATTGCAACGAAGATGAAGGTAACTGAGAGTTTGACATGTCATAATGAGATAAGGATCACAAACTTTCGCTTAAGTTGAAGTTTATTTGAACATACGCGCAATAGGCACAAGAGATAAGATAGTATTAAGATTGACTTATGCCACTCTATTTTGGTACCAGCTTCTTTTCTCAAAAACAGAAAAGAATGATGTTAACAATAAATAATCCAATGAAACGATTTGATTCAGAGGCAATGTAAGTAATAGATGCCAAAACTTGATAAATTTAAAATGTAAAAGCTTAGTTATATTGAAGACAGATAGTTGCAAAAATTCCCTTCATAGTTTTTCTTACCAGACGACTTCTAGGTTTTCAAAAAATCTGCGATTAAAATAAATGATCAATTCGATTGATTATTTAACCTATTAGGGTTAAGGTCAATATAGCTGTGACGTTGTGTGGAAAGCTTCTCTTCGTTCAAAAAGAACATCGAGACATCATGAGTTCTGTTTCGTGCACCGCACTTAAGACATGATTTTTTGAACATCGTCATCGCAAATTTCACGTGCTCTTGAAGAGTTCTTATTCTTACGGTTAGATTCGCGTTTACTGTCAAGACTTTCTTGTGAAGACTTTCGAGATTCAAAACAGCGAAACAACATTGCTACATCGCAGAACAAAAGCTTATCCTCATTTGTTGATATTACATGACCTTATCCGCATTTATTGATACGTTAAAGAACCATGAAGTACATGGAGAACGAGAAACTCAACAATATTTCATCCGAGCTCTCGGAGGCGGTGCTGAAAGATTCACATCGCGTCATCCACGGCCGACTTGAGGCCTACACGATGAAGCGTGCCGGAACCGACAAGAAATATGCGCACGCTCTGGGTCAAAAGTACATTGCTGAGATCGAGGATATGCAGGAAGAACTTGCTGCAACTGTAATGAGGAAACGGAGACGACGCAGTAATTCGGAATCTTTTTTAACAACATCAAGGAACAAAATAATCGATACGAGCACATCTCCTTCCCTCAACAAAAAGTCAAAGTCGTCCCACTTTGAAGAATCTGGTGCCCCCACAAGCAACAATAGTACGACGCGTTCTCGTTCAAGGTCTTTTGACTGCACCCTCGATTCCATATCACCCAATACAACGCTAGGAGACTTTTCGGAGATTTCAACGAGAAAACTCATGACAGACTTGATTCTGACGCTAAATGCATCTTTTCCGGACTATGATTTTTCCAACATAAAACCTAACCAATTTCAAAAGCTCAAAATGGTGGACGTCCGAAAAAATATCCGCCAACATCTTTCGGAATTTGCCTCTCAACGATCGTCTCCCAACTTTTTGGAAGAGCTCTGGACTGCCGTGAATGAAGTCATCGATCTCAAAGAGTCAACGGTATATTCCTTCGATTATGAATTTACCGAAGACGACGATAGTGCCAATAATTCTCTGTGGAATTTTCACTATTTCTTTGTCAACAAGTCCATCCGTCGCATTGTATTTTTTACCTGTTCCGAACGGATCAGCGAGGAACTGATGATAGGAAGCCAACGAAGCCAAGAGGAGGTTGATGATAACACGGAGCGAGTTGAATATTACGGCAGGGATTCTCTTCTTTCGCCTGTGGACGATGTTGACTGGGATCCAGGCGATAATATTGCCGGAGGAATGTCTCTCGAAGTTACGATCGGTGGTTGAGAGTTTCAGAACTTGAGATGGCATGTTTGTGTAATTGAGTAGAGTTGTTTGGAAGAAGAGATGAAAGGACGAAGAAGGCTTGGTCGGGGAATCAAGGAAGATGAAACAGTTGATCGAATGGGTTATTTGAGTGTATCAAAAGTTGAAACATCGTTTGTCATTCAAACGATGATTCGAATGGGTTATTTGATATATTTCAAAAGTCGAACGATTGTTCGTAGAACGGGATTCAAATGCTCCGTACTATGTATATTTCTTTTTTAGATTTAGGGCGAAATGGAATCGAAATCAAATCTGGGTAAACATTTAGTTTAGTTTCCATTTGAGCTAGAAATTAGATTTGCATACGTAAACGAATGCGCAATTATTTATAAAAGTTTGTTACAATAAATCATTATGCAAAAAAAAGCCCGTCGCATTCCGAAAACATTACATTGCGACGTTGAAAAGACAAATTTGGAAGGTACACGTGAACGTTACGATATCATTGAGTGTCGCACTTCTCCTTGCGTTTCATCATCCTTCCGTCGTACACTATTGTTGCACGGTTCGATCTAAAAATCTTGGTAGTCGATTGCACCTTGGACGCGCCAATCGCCACCGTCATTCTTCCACACCTTACTGATTGAATCTTTGATTGGTGTCAAGCCAATGCTAGCTCCCTGGGGTGTCATCATTGCGGCTGCCAAAGCCTTGAGCCTTTTTCCGCTAGACGAAGCGGAAGTAGCCTTTTCAGAACGGCGAATAATTTGAGGGGAAGGCGTCTTCATTTTCGGTTTCTTCGCGCTTGAAGTCTTGCCAGGACTAGGAGAGTTCTTCTTTCTCTTGTTTACTTTTCTAGCGATAACCTTGGACGTAACCTTCTTGTCATAGTCGCTATCTTCGCTGCTACCTGTTTCTTCGTCGGTGGCACTATCGGTGTCAGCGTATTGCTTCTTTGCAGCCGCAGCTCGGCGGAGAGGACGTCCTTGGATAGAGGGCGCTTTAGCGATTGCGGCAGTGGCTTTTCCCAAAAGTTTCTTCTTTTTCAAAGGACTGATGTCATCTGCGATAGTCTCGTCTTTCTTACCGTTGGTGGCCTTCTTTGCGTCCTTTTTCTTGGTGGTCTTTTTTCTTGGCAGGGGAGGTCGACCGTTACCTTTTTTTGGGATGGCTGTCGCCTTTACCTTACGCTCAATAGAAGGCGATTGTAAGGAAGGGTCGACGTTCTCATCGTTGTCTTCTGCTTGTGCGCGAGTGTCATCCGATAGCTTTCGATTCTTCGACTTTCGGTTCTTGGCATTGCCTTTTCGGGCAACTCTAGCAGATCGAGTCATGTTGTGTTTCGCAGGAAGTGGATTTTAGAGACCAGAAGAAATAGAAGGATAGAAATAAATTTGATAATATATCAATAGGTTACAATGACAACGAGCAATACGATGTCATCGATGAGTGAGTGGATAAATGGCAAAGAAACATTTGTATCAAGTTTCAATCCGTCGAACGGTCTCACCCTGCGATGCTTCGCACGTTCACGATAACTGCGCTAAGAAAATCTAGTAGTCTGTCCATTTCACGTCGAACCTTTCCTCAAGAAAAACCAGTCAGAATGAATGTCAAAATGTCTCGACGGATATCATTATTTTTTTACTGTCGACACTTTATTCGTCATCTGTCACAAGTCGGAATAGAAATCGCAACTCCAACGAAGTGGAAGAAGAAGAAACGCAAGAGAAACAAACATACAACAGCGATAAATTAAGATGAAAAAATTATCACCATCAGACTCGTCGTCTTCGCTACCTTGGAGAGGAAAGAAACGGCCTCTATCGGAGCCAACTCCATTGCCCAGCCAATCAAATGATCCAATATTCAGTCGGGAACAAGAGCAACAGGCAACAAAACAGAAAAATATAATGCGGCGTCCTCGGCCACAAAAGATCATCGTCCTTGGAGCCGGTGTTTCCGGTCTGGCTTGCTCCAGGGAATTAAGACAGCGTGGCTACGAGGTGTTGTTGTTGGAAGCAAGATCTCGGGTAGGCGGCCGTCTGAAGGGAGAAATCCTTGAACTTGGTTCGGAATATCCTTGCACGTTGCCAGCATCAGCATCGTTGCAATCAAAGACAATCAAAGGCAATAACAAAAAACATTCCACGAAGAAGAAAAACAAGGATTCGGATGAAAACTCGGATACCAAGTCGAATGTTCACACGACGCGACAGCATCCAATCGACGTAGGCGGCGCTCTAATTCACGGAATCGAAAACAATCCAATCCACCATATCACGTCACAAATGGGCATCCCTACACATGCGATAACCTCCTATTGTTTGCTGATGGACGAAAACGGATGGCCCTTCGACCCGAAGGTTGACGAAAAATCAAATAACTTTTTCAACGAATGCCTCGATATCACCTTTGCAAGGGCCGAGAAAGATCGTGAATCGAAGGAGAGCTTTGGAGAGCTTTTCGAAAAAGTATGTCGAGAAAAACTCGGAATGAAGAATAGTGTCAACGGTCGATCAGATATAAAGAATGGTGAAAAATCAGTGAGCAACTGGGAAACACCTCTTTTGAAGTGGCATCGGACAAACCTCGAACTCCCAAGTGGAGCCAGTTTTTTCGACTTGGGGTATACCTGGAACGACGACGAGCCATATGGATTCGAAGGTGCGCATGCAGCTGTAGAATCAAGCTGGAAACTGGTCATGGAACAATTGGCAGAGGGACTTGACATACGCTATAATTCCCCAGTGGCAGAGATCCGGATGGTCTTACCAAATGGAACGACACCCTTGGAAATACCACAATTTACGAAACCGATGGAGAAAGTTTCTTCGATTAATACTACTGGTGATGACATCAATAAAACGAAAGAATCGATTGAAGACGAGAAAGATGAAACAAATCAATCGGAGCTAACAATCGTGGCCAAAGTGAAAGAAGAATCTGTCAAAGTGAAAGACGAGATTGAGTCACAGCTTCCTTCCCCAACTATTGCTCCTGTGAAAAAAATATTGAAAAGAATCAGGAAACCAAAAAAAGCATTTAATGTTAGTGTTGATAGGGCGGAGAGTCGGCGATTTTCTCGTCGGACGCGAAATATCGATGCAGACGTGAGACGCTCCATCCGATCGACAAAAGGAGTGATCGAAAGACTTGATATTGACAGAAGTTATCACAAGAGTACACGCCGTAAACGACGCAAAACAAACAATTTAAAAGGTAGAGTAGAGGGCAAAAGGTCGAAAAACTTAGTTGATGATGGAGAATCAGTAGCTGAAACTGAGAAAAATAAGACAAACGGAAATAATCACGATGAAAAGGTCGATTACGCTCCGTCGTCCGTTGTCCAGGTCACACTTCAAGATGGATCTGTTCTTGAGGCCGATGCGCTAGTTTGTACCCTACCCCTGGGAGTTCTCAAACTTTCACAAAAGGATCCCAGCCACGTACGATTTGTCCCATCCCTACCTCCTACGAAAAAAGATGCAATTGAAAGCTTAGGATGCGGTTTGCTTAACAAATGTGCCATATCCTTTCCCAAAG
>Ga0115013_10000782_pt1 | contig 18946 bp, 14 predicted proteins | sample SouAtlMetagenome_2_FD_88686 | JGI IMG/M metagenome (GOLD analysis project Ga0115013, IMG submission 88686) | Marine eukaryotic phytoplankton communities from Atlantic Ocean - South Atlantic ANT15 Metagenome | ecosystem: Environmental > Aquatic > Marine > Oceanic | place: South Atlantic Ocean...
AGCAAGTCTGCCCCTAAAAATTTCAGCGGGAAATATTTCATCGATAAGTTCCCCTTAAACTTCTTGTATATTGGCTTGATTCATCGTGCCTTGCCAAATGCTAAAATTATAAATCTGAGTCGTCATCCTTTAGCCTCATGCCTGGCAATGTATCAGCAACAATTCAGAGATATCTATCCTTTTTCCTACGATCTTGAGGATCTTGGGAGATATTATTTAGCCTACTATCGTTTGATGAGCCACTGGCAATCAACGATACCTAAAATTATTCATTCTGTGAGCTATGAAAACCTAGTCGAAGATACTGAGAATGAGACAAAGCGCGTATTAGAGTTTTGTGGGTTGGATTGGGAACCTGAATGTCTGAGGTTTTACGAAAATAAAACGCCCTCCACCACCGCTAGCGCTACCCAAATTAGACAACCAATTTATTCAAGATCACTTAACCGATGGAGAAAATATAATGATTATCTCGGCGTGTTATCCAAAACTCTGACAGAGGCAGGGATAGATGTTACTTAGGCTCGTAACCACTCGCAGTTTTATGCACCCTATTATCAAGCACACTTTGTTGGCACTGAGTCTATGGGTAGTTTGCAGCTTTAGTATTGCTAATACAGAGGTTCAAATTACCATTGGTAATTCAACAATTAAGCAATTTCAAATTTTAAAAGACACCTTTCGCTACACTAGGGCTTCAGGAGACATCATAGGCAAACTTCCCAAAATCAGTTTTGATTTAATTGTTGCTCCAGATGGGAAAGCAATTCCCTTAAAACGGGGTCTGCAAGTTACAAATAACAAATATTGGGATATCCTTTTTGAACCAGGTAAATGGTACATGCAAAATGAGAAGGTCAGTATTGTGTTGCCTTTTTCTCTTATTGAAAAGAATGCCAACTGCACTCACCAAGGTTTACTTGTTATTGAAACAAACTCATCAGGCTATCAAATTACTGCAGAAACATGCCAATATTTTCAATTTAATGTTTCAGGGACTACAGATGTAAGCCTATCGGCCACTACTTCTGATAATTTAACGTCAGATCTTTTAGAGATCTTTGCAGCGGAAATTAAAAACCGATTACCTGAAAAGTCGATTGAAGAAATTACTACGGACTATACGAATCTTGATTCGAATGTTTTTGCGCAAATCGATTTTATTCAACCTTCATCGATGACGGTCTTTGGTGCCGTTTTAAATGGCGTTCATTACGTCAGCGATTGTCCTACCCGAGCAGCGAGCTACCCTGACTGCTCACATATAGCTCTTCCTGCATATTCACTAGCAAAATCACTGATTGGTGGAATTGGACTTATGCGATTAGAGGCTCTTCACCCTGGTGTAAAGGATCTTCTCGTAAAAGATTTAATCCCAGAATGCTCTCAATGGGGATCAATTGCACTAAAGCACCTGCTCAATAATACGACTGGACGCTATGGAAGTACTAAACCTCACAGTGATGAGGATAATCACATACTGCCATTTTTAAATAAAACAACGGCAAAGAAAAAAACGAAACATGTTTGCACTCGCTATACGGTGAAAAGTAAACCAGGAGAGCAGTGGGTCTACCATACCACTGAGTTTTGGTTGCTTGGCGTAGCTATGCAGAACTATTGGCAAGAAATTTATGGCCAAAGTAGTGATTTCTATAGAGATGCTCTCATTCCAATTTGGCGCGAACTAAACTTGTCGCCATTACTCGATAATCCCCATCGGCAACAAGGACAACCTCTTACTGGCCTTGGACTAATGTTGCTTAGAAGTGATGTTGCTAAGATAGGTAATGCCCTCTCTGCAGAAAACTCTTCCCTAGAAAAATATCTAGACCAATCTATGTTTAGAAAAGCAATGCAGAAAGACTCCTCTGACAGAGGATCTATGGCTGGTTCAGATGATCTCAGGTATAAAAATGGATTTTGGGCATGGAATGCCAGACAAACTTTAGAATGCTCAAAAGATACATGGTTACCATTTATGTCAGGCTATGGGGGTATAAGTGCCGTCCTGTTGCCAACCGGCGACCTCTATTACTACTTTAGTGACGGAGGAGTCTTTCGCTACTCAGAGGTGATAAAGCACTTAAACAAAACTAAATCGATCTGTTAAGGAATACTGATGAACGCAAAATCTGGCAATGGCAAGGTACGTGGCATACAAAAAGTCTCTGAAGATGGGCTTCTAGTCGCTATCTTTTTGGCATTTTTAGCCACTGCAGGATTGTTCTATGTCAACTTAGGTGGAGCTTTCTTATCTGCTTTTGTGGACGGCCTAGGAATTAGTCGCGAGTCAGCCGGTTACATCACAAGCGCAAATAAATACGGAGCAGCTTTCGGTGCACTATTGGCAACTTTTGTTGTAAAGCACATACCTTGGAGACAATCAGCCTACATAACTATAATGGCACTCATCAGTGTCGATGTTTTGTCGTTTTCTATCTCTAATCCCACTACTTTGATCGTTGTTAGATTCATACATGGCACTATAGGAGGGGGATTAGTCGGTTTAGGCTTCTCGATCATCGCGAGAACAAAGAGCCCCGATAGGATATTTGGTATGTTAGTCGCTATCCAATATACATTTGGCAGCATTGGTATATTCACTGTCCCTAAATTAGTTGGTACTTTTGGTCCGGGAGCCGCTTTTGGAGCATTAATCGCTTTTAGTACCATCACATTTTTGATGGTCCCATTTATCCCTGACTATGAAACAAAGAAAGTCCATCAAACTGATCAGAATGATAATCCAAACAAAATAATTCTAGCGCCAGCCGCACTAGGTTTGCTTGCTCTATTTTTCTTTCAATCATCAAACATGGGGATAGCAGACTACGCTATAGAGCTTGGCAAAGATTCTGGATTCAGTATTGACTACCTGAGTAATATGCTGACGATAGCCAACATAATTGCTATAAGTGGTGCGCTTTTAGTGTACGTCATAGGCACTAGATTTGGTCGAGCTATACCTATAGTTGCTGGATCAGGCTTAGCCGCCCTATTCACTTTCTTCTTTCATTGGTCCGAATTGCCAGAGGTTTATTTCTTAGCGAATGCGGTGACGGGAATAACATGGGCATTTACCGTTCCCTACCTGCTGGGATTATGTGCCACATTTGATGTTCGAGGTCAGGTCGTTGTGTTTGCTGGGTTCGTATCTAAAATGGGCTTAGCCAGTGGACCCCTTGTGGGTGCGCTAGTAGTTGGGCAAGGTAATTTTGGTTTAATCATAAATCTTGCCTCGGTCGGTTTAATAGTCTGTGCAATCCTGGCTCTTTGGCCAGCCAAGCGAAGCGAAGTTACCATCATTTGAATATTAAATAAGGATTACCATGACACATTTTACAGTTGCCGGGTTACAGCTTAATCTCAAAGATAAACAAAATCTCAATCAATTTACTGATAAAGTAAGAGCGACTAAAAGGCGCTTTCCTTTCGTTCAGATGATAGTAGGGAGTGAGCTTTCAATATGTGGCGCGGGCATCAATTATGCCGGTCCCATGTTGGACGAGGTAGAGAAATGTTTATGTGACTTGGCTAGCGAACTCAGTATCTGGTTAGTGCCAGGTTCAATTTATCAAAAAACAGATAATAGTTTTTATAATACCTCCTCCGTCATCAATCCAAGCGGTGAAGTCATTGACCGATTTCAAAAAATATGTCCCTTTCTACCCTATGAGAAAGGCGTTGAACCTGGAGAAGAGATATGCTTTTTTGATGTACCCAACGTAGGTCGTTTTGGACTCTACATCTGCTATGACATGTGGTTTCCAGAATTAAGCAGAGCGATGGTCAGAAATGGTGTGGAAGTCATTTTACATCCAACTTTGACCGATACCTGTGACCGTTCTCTTGAAAAAGCAATGGTTCAGGCTACTGCTGCTCAACAACAATGCTATATGGTAAGTATTAACGGCACGGGGGCACTCGGTGTTGGCCAATCTATGGTTGCAGGTCCTGAAGGTGAAATTATTCATGAAGCACTTTCTGGCGAAGAGACACTTCTATTTGAAGTAGATCTCAATAAAGTTAGACGAACTCGAAAGCGAGGTATTTTGAGTCTTGGCCAACCCCTTAAAAGCTATCGAGATCACATACTTAAAAATTCTGAAAAGTATTCATCTACCGATTCACAATACCTCGATTCACTTGGACCTTTGGAGATTCCAAAAAATGAGGTCTAGTAATTAGGAAAAATTTCTCGCTTGGCTACCAATCAGTGATCATAGGGTAAATGCAGTACCCATCGAGTTATTGGGGAATCCTAGTCTTTTTTTGGGGCCTGCTAAGTTGAATCTGTCAATCTTCGCAAGATGCCATCAGATACATAATTTCAAGGCCAATAGTGGCTCCAGCTAAAGCAGTAATATCAGCATGGTCATAAGCAGGGGCTACCTCAACTACATCAGCGGCAACGATATTCATTCCCGCTAAGCCTCTCAATATTTTAAGGACTTTATCAGTCGACATGCCGCCAACAACAGGTGTTCCTGTGCCCGGAGCATAGGCAGGATCAAGGCAATCAATGTCGAAGGTCAGATAGATTGGCATGTCACCCACCCTATCTTTAATTGCTGCTACGATATCATCACAGGCCATGTCATTAGCCTTGGCAGCGTCAATAACTTGAATATCTGGATCACTTTCGTATTCAGTGCGAATTCCTATCTGAATCGAGTGTGAAGGATCGATTAAATGCTCTTTGGGGGCTGCATAGAACATCCCGCCATGATCATATTGTGAACTTTCCTCATAGGTATCTGTGTGGGCATCAAACTGGACCAGTGCGACCGTTCCACGATTCTGATGCACCGCTCTAAGTTGAGGAAGAGTAACAAAATGATCGCCACCAAAACAAAGAGTTTTCTTTTGCTTGTTATGAACGCGTCCGACATGATCGATGATCGAACTCTCAGCATCTGGACAATCGCCTGGATCAAATTCTATATCACCATAGTCTATTACGTTGAGTCGGTCTGTCGCAGTAAACGACCAAGGCCAACGCTTTTCTTCCCAACGAAGATTAGCTGAAGCTCGTCGCACGGCCTGCGGGCCATGTCGAGTCCCTGCACGGCCTGTGGTTGCAAGATCATAGGGAATACCCATTACAACAAGATCAGCGGTATCTATATCTCGGGAAATGGGCAATCCCACAAAACTAAAAGTATTGGCAAACATTGAAACACTATCAAAAATTTCTTTATCTGACATTCGTCTCTCCTTTAGGACTCAATCCATCATTGTTATTTTTATTTTTTCCAGATACCTTGGTCTTGCAAATCAGCCAGCGTAAGCTCTAATCCACGCCGTAGTATCGATACTAATTCATCAATTTGCTTCTTAGTAATAATAAGTGGTGGTGAAATGATACAAATATTAATGAAGGGTCTCACTAGTAATCCTAGCTGCTGACAGTGCTCATCGACCATCTCTCCAATCGCGTAGTCTTTAGCAAGTAAATCTTCCTCGTTGTGTCCCTCAATCGTCATTTCGACAGCGGCCATCAATCCATGACCTCGGACATCTCCAACCAAAGGAATGTCAATTAGAGTTCGGAGCTGATCCTGAAAATAGGGGCCAACCTCCAGAACATTCTCAAGTAAGTTCTCATTCTCAATAATATCCCAACTTGCTAAAGCCGCAGCACAAGCCACAGGACTTCCTGACCATGTATAACCATTAGAGTACAGACAACCATCAGCATTATCTCCAGTAAAACTCTCGAGGAATGCTTCAGAAACTGCATATCCACCCATAGGGATGTAACCTGAAGTAACGCCCTTAGCAAAGACGATGATATCCGGCACTATCCCAAATACTTCTTCAGAGGCAAACCAGTGGCCTAGTCGCCCAAATGCGGTCACGACCTCGTCAGCAATGTAGGTAATGTTGTACTTTTTTACTATTTCCCAACATCTAAAATTGTAGTCTGCAGGAGGCACAATAACTCCTCCGCTCGCAAGAATTGGCTCGGCAATAAAACACATCACGTTATCAGCACCAATTTCAAGAATCTTCTGCTCCAACTCATCTACTAAGAAATCACAAAATTCTGACTCAGTCTCAAATTGGGGGTGATAAAAATGACACGGCGCAGAGAGGAAATGAATACCCTCATGAATCACATCCATAGCCGTCTTATCCCGCTCCTTACCTGTGACGGAGGCCGATAAAAACGTACTCCCGTGGTAAGCTTTTTCTCGGGTAATAATATGCTTCCGTTGAGTTTGACCTTTGATATTATTAGCTAGTTGGCATAATCGAAGTGCGGAGTCCACTGCAGTTGAGCCGCCGGTGGTAAAATAAACTCTATTGAGATCCCCTGGCGTTTTATCAGCGATGCGTTCAGCTAGCTCTACCTCGCGGTCATTGATTAGCATAAACGCCGTGGAATAACCTAAATTCATTATCTGTTTCGCAACGGCATCGGCTATCTCGCTCCTGCCATAGCCTGTTTGCATACACCACATTCCAGCGGGGCCATCAAGCAATCGATTACCCTCGGCATCGTAGACGTAGACACCTTCACCTCTGACGACGATTGAACTCCAATCATCCTTACCTAAGGCAGATAGATCACCCCAGGGATGCAACAAGTGTTGGTTATATTTATCTCTGTACCCTTCACTTTTCAAAGTCTTTGGCCTTATTTATTCAAAGAGATAATGTCATTGACCAGCGTTGATATAGTCGCTCAGCAACCTTATTGAGTCTAGAAACATTATCTACTAAATTTTCTCTGACTTGCTCATAATTTTGCACGCTAGGTAAGCTAACTTTAAGATCATCTCGCCACTTAGTAATCCAATCATTAAGAAGCTCCTCAGTCATCTCAACATGACCCTGCATCGCAAGAACATTATCACCAAAACAATAAGCTTGGTTTTGGCAGTGCTCTGAACAAAATAAAAGCTGAGCATTTTCAGGAAGTGAGAATGTCTCAAAGTGCCAATGAAACATCATGAAATTTTCATCAACATCACTTAGCCAATCAGAAACATGTTTATTAGAAGTTTTTGTACATAGATGCCATCCCACCTCACCTACCGGATTCGCACTAATAGTTGCTCCTAGAGCCTTACTTATGAGCTGCCCACCCAAACAATGCCCAAGTAAAGGCGTCTTCTGAATTAATGCTGATCGAATCAAAGAAATTTCCTGCTTGATCCAAGGAATATCATCATTAGCACTCATGACGCCTCCCATAAAGACGAGTCCCGCCATATCCTCGTGCCATAGAGGAATGAGTTCCCCCGCGTAGGATCTAATGACACGGAAAGGGACCTTCATTTCTTGCAAGAACTTAGCAATATAACCGGGATGCTCATCGTCCATGTGTAAGAAAATGAGTACCTCTTTAGACATGATAATTCCTTAAATTGCGTCGAGTGCTTTGTACCACATCATTCCCAGTGCCATTGCTGGCCTACGCAGTAGTTTCCCACCAGGCCAAGGCATATGGAACATTTTATCCATGATATCAAAGCGTCGCGTATCACCGTCCACCGCCTCAGCGAGTATTCGACCTGTCATGTGTGTTGGAGCTACACCGTGCCCAGAATAGCCGCTAATATAAAGGACATTACTATTTTTGATGCGCCCAATCTGGGGCATCCTTCTTACACTGATACCCATTCTTCCAGACCAACTATAGTCAATTTTTGCGTTGCTAAGCGATGGGAAAACTTTTGTCATCTTAGATCGCATTATGCCCGTTGCGTTCACTGGGTCGAGGCCGGAATAATTTGACAGACCGCCAAATAGCAGGCGCTTGTCGGCAGATAAGCGATAGTAGTCCAGCGCAGTTCTGGAGTCACAAACAGCGACATCCTGGACCAATGTCTGCTGGATTTGTTCCTCAGTCAGAGGCTCTGTAGCAATTATACAGCTTGTCGCAGGAAGCACTCGAGCATCTAAATAGGGCACCAAGTTACCCATATAAGCATTGCCACAGAGGATTACATGATTTCCTCTAATCGAACCACTCTCAGTGTGAACTGTGGGATGATCTCCGTATGTGATGCTGGTAATCTTTGATTGCTCAAAGATTTTGGCGCCCATGGACTCGGCCACTCTAGCCTCACCTATACATAAATTGAGAGGCTGGATGTGACCCCAGTCCTCTCGATAATATCCACCAATATATAAATCAGAATTTACATATTGCTTTAGCTCATCCCGACTAAGAAGCTTTATTGCGGATTCTTCATCAGACCATTCACGATAAGCTCTCAGATGCCGCTTTTTGAGACCAACCTCGCAATAGCCCCACTTCAAATCGCACTCTATTTTATATCTCTCGATTCGGTCTTTGATAATCTCGACACATTCCACACCCATTTGCTCAACAACTTCAACCCCTTCACTTCCAATAGTTGAACGGAATGCACTGGGGTTTGAGCCATAGCCTCCAATTATTTGGCCGCCATTACGGCCACTAGCGCCCCAACCTACGCGATTCGATTCTATTAATGCTACCTTGTATCCCCGCTCGCAGAGTTCAACAGCAGTTGCCACTCCACTAAATCCTGCTCCTACAATGACAACATCTACATCAAAATTGCCATCCAATTTCGGGTAATCTGTTTGCCAATTCGCCGAAGCCGCATAATAAGATGGAGCGTGCTCATTAGTGTCGAGAGTTGGTTTGAGGAACATTAACAAATCCTTTTATAACTTAGTTCAATGTGACATTTGAAAGCGCTTTTAAATACCAGGAGATAAATTCCATGCAAGTCGATTCATGCTCCGGATGATAGGGCCCGGGTTGAAAGAAGTGAGAGTTCACGCCAGCACTATTTCGCATGATAATAAATTCATCCTCCAAGCTAGTAAAATGCCACAACCATGTTAAATCTTCTTTATCATAGTCTACGCCCTCTTGAGCATCTCCATTTACGTACCACACGAGCTCCATATCCGTCTCAGTAATACTGCGAGGAATAAAACGATAAAGAACACAATGATCTGGATAGTTCAACATAAACGTGAGGGGCCCCATCTGGAAGTCGCCCGCTCCTCCATCATAACCCTTCATGTTGCCCATTAAAGGTGCAACCGGTTTCCCTTCCTTACTCCCCGATTGAAAACCCTCATAAAGCGCATATCTACTATGATAGGAGCAGGCACCAAAGTCAGCGGAATCATTGTAGTAACCGTAGTACTCGTCCGCAATTCCCTCAACACCCGTCACTTCTTCAGCCCTTGCCCACATAGCCTCATTGATAGGTTTAACTTTGTGTGCCAATGCCTGGAGGGTATGGAGTTTAGCGTAGTGTTGGTGCGAGCTCGCACAATGATAGCACTCGAGATAATTTTCCAAGCAAAGCTTCCAGTTTGCATCAATGCGGTAGGTCTTAGCCTCCGCAACCTTAGCATTTTCAAGGTCATAAGCTCCCAGCTGTCTTGAAATGTTTGACAGTGGTTTGGAAAAGTCTGGAGCCTCGGGATCACAGTTGACGAAAATCATGCCTTGGAAAATCTCCATACGCACCGGGATTAGGCTAAAATCATCGAAATCAAAACCATCCACATTGTGCATATCTCGAGCAGCTTTTAGCTTACCATCCAGGCCGTAACCCCAGCCGTGGTATGGACATACAAAGGCTCGGCTGTTACCTTTAGACTCCTCGCAAACCCTTGCACCACGATGCCTACAAAGATTATGCATAGTTCGTACTTCACCCTTCTTATCACGACAAACAATGAGCGAATCTTCGCCAATATCGAACAAGAAATAATCCCCATTGTTCGGAATCTGACTTATATGACCCGCATAAAGCCAACTCTTAAAGACAATGTTCTCTAACTCAGACTGATATGTTATATGGGAACGATAGAAATAAGGATCGATTGCTAGCCCAGGCTTACTAAGTTGCTGAGTGGCCATATGCACCATTTTTTCTTTTGTATCAGAGACATCAGTGGCAATAAATTTCATGAAAAGAGCCTGCAGTTTGGAATCTATTTGTTTGTTCTTGCTGTTTTAAGAGGACTATACAATAATTTACTAAATGATCATATAGCGCACTAAATGGTCATTCAAATTTTATAGCTAAGTATCTCGGATTAGCTACATGGATCTTAGATACCAGTCATAGTCGATGTTAGATACTTGGGCAGCGAACTGCTCGCATTCACCTCTGCGCACAGTACCAAACAAGCGGCAGTAGTCTTCTCCTAAATACTGCGGCAGGACAGCACTACTGTCGAATTCATCCAACGCAGCCGACCAAATTCTTGGGAGAGTAATAACTTCGTCAATTTCTGCTCCTTCAGGTATCATCGTGCCAGGTTCGCAGCCCTGACAAATCCCATGATGAATACCTGCAACAAGAGCAGCCATAACTAAGTAAGGATTGGCATCGGCGCCTGCAACTCGATGCTCAATACGGCAATCCTTTTCCCCCGAAACCGGAATACGTAACGCTACATCTCGATGGTTATACCCCCAATTTGGTGTCAGCGGTGCAAAATTTCCGGGGATAAGTCGTCGATAAGAATTCGCGTTAGGTGCAAAAATTGCCATGGCATCCGACATTGTCTCTGCTAATCCACCAATTGCGTGACGAAAAGTATCGGAGATTGCTGGTCTTTCTAGTGAGCTTGCCTCGAAGAACACATTACGTTCGTCGCTATCATAGAGGCTAAAATGCACATGTAAGCCACTTCCAGGGATGTCTGCAAACGGCTTAGCCATAAACGTAGCAGCCATACCATGTTGTCTTGCGACTCCCTTTATGATCCGTTTCAACAGTATCGCATGATCACATGCAGTTACAGGATTACCCACATGATGCAAGTTTATCTCAAACTGGCCAGGAGAAAATTCCGAGTGGACAGTAGTCATCGGCACGTTCTGGACCTCGCAGGCAACCCTAACATCTTCAAGGAATTGGTCGTTATCCCAAAGATCCTCAGGCATGGCATACTGTGTTCCTGATTGATCAACACTCGTTCCAGGGATTTTCGCCAAAAAAAGCTCTGGTAGTGGCCCATCTCCACTTTTTATCAGATAAAACTCTAGCTCAGTAGCGACTACAGGTCTCAAACCGCAAGCCTGCAGCGGAAGTAGAGCCTTATATAGAATATTTCTAGCATCAAATAAGGCAGGACTGCCATCAAGCTCAGCGAAGGTTGCGAGTACCTGAGCCGTATCTGATTTAAGCCAGGTTATTGGCGCTAGAGTACCTGCTATTGGATAAATTAACTTATCAGGATCACCTTCGAGATTGGCAAAATCAACCTCATCACAGAACTCTCCCTTCACATTTAAAAGCGTAGTGGACGCCGGACCCTTCACGCCATGACAAAAAAAAGTTGAAAATTCTTCTCTGGGAATTCTTTTACAACGAATAATGCCATTCATATCTGGCATCAATATTTCCATCATTTTGGTGTCAGGGTATTTCTTAATGAATTTATCTAGCTCCGACTCATTCGCAATGTTCATTAATACGCTCCCTACTCTTGTTAATCTAAGCTTGCCGATTTACTACTATTAATGCGTCTAGCCCTACACAACCATCGATCCCTACTTTTATTGGATTTATATCTATCTCCGAGACAATATCCCTCAAGCTTAATGCAATCTGAGATAGCAAAGCTGCTGCCTCGCAGTAGCTATCAATATCCATTGATCCTGCTCCCCTTACTCCCTTTAAAGTAGGGTACAGCGTCAAAGAGGACAAAGCCATTTTCACAGTCGCTGCGTCAAAGGGTGGCAACAAAAATGAAACATCGCCCAGAACCTCAGCGTATATTCCGCCAAAACCTACTAATACAACTGGCCCAAATTGATCATCTCGACTGACTCCAAGAATCATCTCAATACCTTCACTCTCGACCATTGGGGCAATCATCGCAAGTGGTCCAAGACGTTTCGACAGATCCTCATAGGCGGTAATTAGCATTTCGCTACTAGTGATATTTAAAATCACCCCACCAACATCTGACTTATGATCTATTTCAGGCTGAGCAGTCTTTAATACTACCGGGAAGACAATCTCAGGCATCACCAGATTCAGATCATTATTACTGCTTACTAGCCGGCCTCCCAGCATGGGTAGTCCAAAATCCGCTAGACACTGGCTCGCTTGAATTTCAGATACATGGCTATCAGCACTAAAAATTTTCGTCCAATAATCAACTACCTTCTTGTCTACCTCTTTTAACGTCATAGGTTTACGTTGTTGGAAATCTCTATAGTTAAAGAGACATCGAGTTCCAACTAAGAACTGACTCACACCATCTATCACAGGAAAACCCCTGTGAGTAGACGTTATGGCCAATTGATCGCTACCACTACCTTGCCTATTGGCTACAAGAAAAACTGGCTTTCGAGCAGCCGCATGACCTTTACTTAAATAGTTCAAATAAGATGAATATACTTCGCTATTGGGGCCTCGATCATGAACCACCGCGCCAATAGAAGCGCCAGAATCAGTCAACAACGCCGCAAAACAATCCGCCATCTTCTTAGGAGCATCAGCCCCTCCAGCGCCCCAACCATCCAGTGGATTAATCGCTGGCAATCCTGGGTCAAGAAGTTGCTCTAGTTTACTCACCGAAGATGCTGTTAAATCACAAAGAGGTACTTTTAATTGATCAGCAAGATCAATAATTAATTGCCTCTCTCCACCCGAATCATGAAGACAAACCAGACCCCCTTCACCAGCAATATTTGGCTGAGCAAACATCATCAAGGTTGTAGCTAACTGATCTATATCATCAACTCTTTGGACACCATAATAGTCAAATAAAGCGCTATAACAGCCGTCAGTTCCAGCCAAAGCACCAGAATGTGAAATTGCAAGTTCAGCAGCCAAATCAGTGCGCCCAACCTTTAAAACTACAATAGGTATCCCTCGCTCGATAGCCTTTTCAAAAGCAGATTTAAGTTTTTCGGGATATCGACTTGTCTCAAGGAATAACCCAACCACTCGCGTTTCAGGAAGATCAAGTGCAAAATCTAGATAGTCCTCCATTGACACAGTAAGCTCATATCCACTAGATACAGCAAAATTAAATTGAATCCGTTCCTCACAATCAACAACACCTGACATGCCAGCGCCGGACTGACTTATCAGAGTAACGTTTCCAGGGATGGGATGATGTCGCGTGTCAAAACCGCCAGCAAGGACCCTGTCTCTAATGTTATAAAAGCCCATTCCATTAGCGCCGGCAACCAATAGCCCTGCATTTTTCGCTTTAGTTTCGATACGCTGCTTGAGATTTGGGAGGCTATCGTTAGGAATAATCAATGCGGAAAAAATGGTGCATGCAGGAATCCCCAGAGCGATAACATCATCCAAAGCTTCCTCAATTCTCTGATCACTTATAGCAAAGATAACGTGCTCTGGAAGAAACGGAATATCTTTAAGATTGGGGTAGCAATCCTGCCCTTCGATATTGGTATAGCCGGGGTTTACACCAACAAGCTCGCCTTCAAAGCCCCCTCTTTTAAGATTTTTAAAGACCTCATTGCCAACACTACCAATCTTCTGTGACGCACCAATAACAGCAATAGATGAGGGCTTTAGAAGTGGTTGCAACCGATGCTTGCTCATTAGAAATCCGGTGCTGGGGTCTGCCTTCTGCGTGGTGGATTAAAAACGGCACCTTCGATCACTTTGCACTTAGCCATAACACGGGTCCATTTTAACTCGCGCTCATAGTATATTTCAGCTTTTAATTCCTGACCAATTTTACCGTAACGCGCGTCAACTTGGGCAAAAGCCACATTTGTTTTCGCAGTTGGGCACCATGCTGCAGTTGTTACAGTACCTACTTCCCTGTTGCCAGAATAAATGAACGCTGATTCTGCAGGTTTATTACCTTCAACATCAAGATACACAAAAGCGTAACGAGAACCCTCTTTCTTCTCCTTCAACAGAGCCTTTCGGCCATTAAAAACTGGCTTATCAAAAGACACCAACCAACCCAACCCCAACTCAAATGGAGAGCGCGACCTTCCTGTTCGAATTGCCTCCTCAGCCGGAATAAAATCTACACCAGCCTGTAAAAAACCAGTCTCTGTTCGCAGCATGTCCAGCGCAGCACTTCCAGCAGCTCTAATACCTCTTAACTTCCCAGCTTCAAACATAGCATCCCAGAATGACTCGGCTAAATCGGGCTCAATCCAAATTTCATAACCTAAATCACCAGTAAAGCCGGTGCGACTTATCATGACTTGGGAACTTTCAAAAGGGTAATAAGTCATACCAAACGGCTTAAGATTTTCAATTCCTTCAAAGCCCATGTCCTTAAAGACAGCGCAGGACGTTGGACCCTGAACAGCTAAAGCTGCGACTTCCGCTGTTTCATCAACAATAGTTACATCAAAACCTTCAGCTGACCACATTAGCCAGTCTAGGCATCGAGCGTAGGCACACAAGCGGTAGTCATTTTCGCCCAACCGGAAAATAGTTCCATCATCCATGACCTGTCCATTGTCATCGCACCAAACGGTATAGGCCACTCGATTGATCGCCAACTTACTCACATCTCGTGTCACCAAACGATTTAAATATGCACAGGAATCTGGACCTGTAAATCGGTATTTAATCATCGGTGAAATATCGATAACGCCTGTATTACTGCGTACAGCAAAATACTCTTGCTCCATGCTTGTATATGCCGCAGCACTTCGATATCCCTTCCAGTCTTCCCAAAGATTTATTTCACATGCAGCCAAACACCTTGAGTGAAATGGCGTTTCCAAAATCATTTTTTCATTATGTGGAATCATGCTTCTTTTCCTCGCTTAATAATTTCTTTCGCTGCATTGTGACCCGCTAGACCCATCACACCGCCCCCAGGATGATTGCCTGCACTGCAAAGATATAAACCATCAACTGAGGTACCATACTGGGATGCTCCTGGGAATGGGCGCATCATAAGAATCTGATCAAGACTAATTTCACCATGATGCCAGTGACCCCCATGAATATTAAATCTCTCCTCCAAATCAACTGGCGTGAGAAGTTCAGAAGCTACAATCTTGTCTCTCAAATCAGGAGCAAATTCTGCTATGCGATCAATGGTTAGTCGCTTGAAATTCTCCTTATTTTGATCAGTCCATCCACCCTCTAGATCATATGGCGCATACTGAACGATGACAGACATCACATGTTTGCCACTGGGCGCCAAACTGCCATCGTGAATAGTCGGAATACTGATATCCATCGCCGGGGCATTTGAATACTCGCCATATTTCGAAGAGTTGAATGCCGCCTCGATGTAATCCATTGTCGGCGCAATCACCAGCCTGTGGCCCAGCTGACTTTTATCGAGCCCAATGAAGCTTGGCAAGCCATCCAGCGCTAAATGCAATTTTGCTGTGTCGCCTTTCATTCGCATCGTTTTCACCCTGCGAGCCACTCCGGTCTCGATATTGGCTAAACCGACTAATTTATTGAATGTTGTTTTTGGATCGGCGTTGGAGACAACAATCGGAGCATCAAATATTCGGCCATCAGACAGGGTTACCCCAGTCGCTCGGTCTATATCTACATTGATATTATTGACGGGGGTTCCCATTTCAATATCAACTCCACTTTTACGAGCAGAATCAGCAAGAGCATCACCCACAGCGCCCATTCCACCCTTTACAACTGCGGGCCCGTGATATCCGTATACCTCTCCCATCTGCCGATAGATATACCCATAAACAGTATTTGGCGATCGAGGTCCCATATGGGAACCTAACAATGAATCCAGACTAATTGCTCCTTTCAGTAATTCATTGTCAAAGTTTTCCTCCATTACATCGTAGATATTTATCAATGCTAGACGCATCAGGTCACTCATATCCTGTTTGCCTAACATCTTCATTCCAAGACCTAACTTAGCCAAGGTGATGCGATCTGTAAGATTACCTTCCACTAATTTTGGTGCTCGTCGCTTAAACGCTCCATCCAGTAGTTTGCAAAATTTATTTATCTGTTTGTTGAAAGCAATGAAAGCTTTTTGGTCACCCTCTGAAATTCCGGCTCCCTCGAGCTTGTGCCGACTAATCGTCAGATGGTTTCCATCCTCAGCCAACGCAATCGTACTCAGGTCACGTGCTGCAAGCTCCAATGTCGAGCCATTAATACCCATATCTGAAGCCACATCTGAATTGAGCTGGAATAACCAATGAGCGCAGGATGACACCGAAAAATTATCACTAAACTGAGAAGTCATAGAAGCTCCACCTAACGAATCATTAGCTTCAACTACTAAGACTTTTCGACCATCTCTGGCTAGGTATGTCGCACATACCAGACCGTTATGACCACCACCAACGACAATAACATCGTAGTTTTTCTCAACATTAGTCATCGTCATAACCTCCAGGTACTGTATTTGCGAGTTTTTTGTCCATGAGTATCTCTCTTGCGGCATTGGCTCCAGGTGCCGCCATTACTCCACCTCCAGGATGAGTTCCCGAGCTACACATATACATCCCTTTGACCGGTCCACGGTATTGGGCATATCCTGGAAACGGTCGGTTGAACAATAACTGATCAAAAGTTAGCTCACCCATGAAGATATTACCCTCAGTCAGGCCTACCTCGTTTTCAATATCCTGGGGAGTTCTAGTCTCACAATGCAAGATCAGATCCTTGAAATCTGGGCTATAGTTACTGATTTGATCAATCACAGTTTTTTCAAAACCTGCCTTATCCTCTGCGGTCCAATCGCCTCCATTGATTTTAGGCGGTGCATATTGGACAAAGACTGACATCATATGCTTTCCTGGAGGTGCCATTGTTGGATCTATCTGTGTAGGAATTAACATATCTACATAAGGATCTTTGGACCAAGTTTGCGCTTTCCAATCATCATAAGCTCTCTCCATTTTGGGAAGAGAGTCACTGAAGTGCTTTTCTCCTAAGCAAAGTGGGCTATCCTTAGGTAATCCTGTGAAAGTAGGTAATCCATCTAAAGCAATATTTAGCTTGCCTGAAGAACCACGAATTTTGAAATTTTTGGCTTTTGTCACCACATCCTTGGGAAGATCACCTTCATCCATAATTTTGAGGAAGGTACGCTTGGGATCCAGATTCGACACAACAATATCTGCGTATAGCTCATCACCATTTGCTAACGCAACACCCTTTACTCTGCCATTTCTAACAATTATTTGAGCAGCTTCAGCGTCACACTGAATTTTTCCTCCAAAGGAAAGGAATGATTTAGAAAGAGCTGCGGCTACCGAACCCATGCCTCCCCGAGCAAAACCCCAAGCACCAACGGACCCATCTACATCTCCCATATAGTGATGCAGAAGAACGTAGGCCGTGCCGGGCGAATAAACACCTAAAGCCGTACCAATAATTCCGCTACCTGCCATATGTGCCTTGATTACATCAGACTCAAAGTACTCATCAAGGAAATCACCAATACTCATCGTCCAAAACCGCATGGTATCGGCAAGTCCCTCTTCACCCATACTTCCAAACGATTTAGCTAGCAATGCTAATTCCTTTAAATCTCTCGGCTTCAGGGACGTCGGATCAGGTGGAGTTCGCATTAGGAAGGGACGAATCAGACGAGTCTGCTTCATCACATCAGCATCATAACGCTCTAAAGCACTTGCATCTCTCTTTGAATGACGAGCAACTTCACGCAACATACGCTCATGATCAGCATGAGCTCCGAAGTAGTCACCATTTTCTTTGAAGGTGACACCTCCACCGTAAGGCACGACTTGCAAACCGTGACGAGGTAATTCTAGATCACGAATGATTTCAGGGCGTAATAGGCTACAAACATATGAACAGTTAGAATACTTCCAGTTAGGATATAACTCGCGACTTACAGTTGCACCTCCTATATACGCATTCTTTTCTAGCACCAAAACATCCATTCCTGCTTTCGCAAGATAGGCGGCATTTGTTAGCCCGTTATGTCCCGCACCAATGATAATCGCATCATATTTCTTCATAAACTCTCACTGCTCCAAAGGATTAGCTTAGCATTCTTAAATCAGCGTCGAGGATGCCAAAAATAGAATGTCCTGTCCATAAAAAATGAATAACCATTCATTCGGTTGCGGAGATGTAATCAATGCTTTAAGGTTCAGATCAAGACAGTTTTTCAACATGACCTAGAATATTGCTCAGAAATCCAGTCTCGATTTTTAGGAGCGCTCGATGGAAGCGGTTAAAACCAGATCAAATGATACCCCACGATCTATGCCAAAACAGGCAAGACGGAAGCAATTAATCGAGGCCACTATTAAATGCATCGCCGAAAAGGGACTGTCAGGAACCACTATGGCAGATGTTACTCAGCAAGCCGGCTTGAGCATGGGTATTGTCAATCTGCACTTTGAGACGAAAGAAAAACTATTGATTGAAACTCTTCGTTTCATCTCAACAGAATATACAAGTGGACTTACGAAAATTTTCAATAATGAAAAACTCTCTACCGAAGAAAAGATCACTTCCCATGTAAGTTTTGACTTTAGTCGTAAAATTACCGATCGTAATAAACTCGCGGTATGGTTTGCTTTTTGGGGTGAAACTAAATCAAGACCTACCTACCTCTCAATTTGCGCAGATTATATTAATGAAATAGCGACCAATCTCACAAAACTATTCGCTGAGCTAAAGGACGAGGGCAACTACACTAATATTGACCCGGAGTTGGTTTGCGTTTGCTATACCGCCCTATCGGATGGTCTATGGCTCGACCTGTTAGTTACCCCCCGAGGATTAAAACCCGATCAAGCGCAAAGGGTCGCAATGCACTATTTGGGAACTCAATTTTACAATCATTTCTCAGCAGAAAAAAGCAGTCTAAGGAGGAACTAATTATGGACATTCAACACTCAAAAAGCACAATTGATTGGCAAGAAAAGATCCGTCACTTCGTTGATAAAGAACTTATTCCTTGGGAGATCGAAGCTGAAATGAACGGAGGCGTAATTCCTGAATCGGCTAGCAAGAGAATGCAG
>Ga0115013_10000785_pt1 | contig 18911 bp, 19 predicted proteins | sample SouAtlMetagenome_2_FD_88686 | JGI IMG/M metagenome (GOLD analysis project Ga0115013, IMG submission 88686) | Marine eukaryotic phytoplankton communities from Atlantic Ocean - South Atlantic ANT15 Metagenome | ecosystem: Environmental > Aquatic > Marine > Oceanic | place: South Atlantic Ocean...
CCAGTTATATAACTAGGACTACCACAAGCTTCACCTGCACTGCCATCATAATCGTCCCCGTAATTAGCTGTATCGTCAGAAACATTATAAGGAAGTGAGTCAACAATCAAAGGATCATCACAAGTTGACCCCGTTGGAGGACAACTGTACGAAAATTCATATGTTAAATCACAATTAACATCACCGGAATCAACTGAAACAACTACTGACTCACCACTTTCATAGGGACCGAAACTATAAAGACCAGTTTCTTGAATTGACATTGTTTCATTTCCATCTGAAAGGATTAATTCATTTGCCGATCCTATGTCGATGATATCGAAATTAATTGAATAAACTCCCTCACCACCGCTACAATTAGGAATAATTTCAGTGGTTATTTCAGGGTCTACACAGGTATTTTCAGAAATATCCAGTGTATAGGCTACATTTTGTGGACTAGGGTAAGTAGAAATCACAAAATAATAAGTTTGACCAGTAAATACATTCAAATCAAATACAGACTGGGTTACACTTGAATTGGTATAGTTAACCAACCAGCAATTCACACCAATATCTTCGGCATTTTCATAAACATATATCCCACTCCAAGTTCCTTCAGGAGTAAACTTTACGTTTAAAGAAGTATCACTTACCGCTGTATATAAATAAACAACGTCATCACCTCCAAGATAACTTCCACTTCCTTCACATCCTGTTGCAGAATTAGTGTAATCGTCTCCGTAATTTATAGTATCATCAGATGTTGAATATGGAACTGATTCAATAATAATTGGGTCATCTGCAGTGCTTCCAGCTGGTGGAGGTGTAAATGAGATACTAATCCAGTCTGTTGTCTCGTCTCCACAAACAGACCTAATAAAAAACTCATATTCTTGACCCTGGGTTAGCTCGGTTAATTCAATTGAAGTTTCGGAGACTAGCGTACCTGAATCTGGATTATCATTTCCAGCTTCCTGCAATGCGTATTCGAAATATGTAACATCGGCTGCTACCCATGAAATAGTTGCCGTAGTCCCAGTTAAAAAGTCAAGAGATAAGGTCGGATTAGAACAACTTTGTGTAATTCCTTCAAAAATAATATTTGGCAAAAAATCTCTAAACTGACCTGTTGTTGGTGCACTTGGATCTGGATCAATAGAATCTGAATAGAAAACTAGTGATGCACCGGCTGAGGCTGGTGTACAGTAAAAGTCATGATTACTTGAGTCATATCCTGCTTGGTTTTCTTCAACTGCCATAACTAGGTTAGAAACACCATCATATTCAAAAGGAGTGTCAAAAGAAATCGAAACAATACCCTCTGAAATAGATGTTGTAGCAGCATAAACCTGAGTTAAAGAACCTAATTCTATCCAGTTATCCCCATCTGAGAAAACTTCTTGATCAGTATGACCCATGTAAACAACCCATTCACTACTTGTTGCGAGTGTAGTCTCTTGTGTTGCAAAATATTTAACTCCGGTAATTGATCCTGAAGCATTAATCAAAGACGAATTATATATCGATTGTGAATAAGTGTAGCCATAATATGGCTCTATTGGTAATTCTTCATTCACATTTGTTCCGTTTCCAACTGAGACCTGAGATAATAGTGGAATCGAAAAAAATAATAAAATTATAAATGTAAGAGAGTAATGTTTTTTCATAGGTAATATTTTTATTTGTGAAATATGATAACGTGAATAATAAAAATATTAAAATAATTGAATTTTTTATAAAAAAACCAATAATATTAATTTGTACTTAACAGAAATATGATAAAAACAGTGTTTTAGGACTTGTCAATTATGTCCATAATACTGTCACTAACCCCCATATTACTGAATCCACCATCATTGTATAGGTTTTGTAAAGTAACTCTTTTAGTTAAATCACTAAATAAGGTAATGGTATAATTGGCACAGTCCATCGCAGTTGCATTCCCAAGTGGTGACATTTTATCCGCGTATTTTATAAACCCATCAAATCCTTTTACTCCTTTTCCAGCTGTTGTCGGAGTTGGTGATTGGGAAATTGTATTTATTCTAACTTTTTTATCTTTTCCGAAAAAATAACCGAAACTTCTGGCTACACTTTCAAGAAAAGCTTTATTGTCAGCCATATCGTTATAATCAGGAAAAACTCTTTGAGCAGCCATGTAAGAAAGGGCCACAATACTACCCCATTCATTCATAGCATCATTTTTATATAAAGTTTGCATAACTCTATGAAAAGACATAGCAGATACATCTAATCCTTTGTGAGTCCAATCATAATTTTGATCGGTGTACGATTTTCCTTTTCTAACATTAATCGACATGCCAATTGAATGTAAAACAAAATCAAGTTTTCCACCTAAAACCTCCATGGACTTACAAATTAGATTTTCTAAATCTTCAATAGAAGTGGCGTCAGCTGGAATTACAGTTGAGTTTGTTTTTTCAGCAAGTTCGTTGATTTGGCCCATCCTCATCGCGACAGGTGCGTTAGTTAAAACAAAAGTCCCACCTTCCTCAAAAATACGTTCTGCTGTAATCCAGGCAATAGAATTTGGATCTAGTGCCCCAAAAACAATACCTCTTTTTCCCTTTAGTAAGTTGTTTGACATATTACGATTTATTTATTTAACAAATATAATATTAATTAAGTAACTGCTTAGCATGAATATAAGCAGACTCAGAGGCATTATTTCCTTCCAGCATTTTTGCAATTTCAACTATTCTGTCATTTTCATTTAACCTAGTCATCATAGTCTTAGAATAACCATCAATGTCAGCCTTATATATTTTAAAGTGTGATTCTCCCATTGCTGCGATCTGTGGTAGATGAGTTATAGAGAAAGTTTGAATTTTTGACCCAAGCTCCTTCATAATTAAACCCATTTTTTTTGATATTTCTCCTGAAACGCCCGTATCAATTTCATCGAAAATGATTGATGGCAATTTCTTATATTTAGCCATTATAGATTTTATTGCTAGCATTATTCTTGATATTTCACCACCAGAGGCAGCATCTTTAATTTTTTTAAATTCATATCCTTTGTTAGCAAGGAATTCAAAATCGACTAGGTCCATACCATTTACATGAAATTCTGAAGTCAAATTGAGAGTAATTCTGAACTTACTATTTACCATTCCTAAATCAAACAAAACCTTTTCAATTTCTTTTGTCAAACCTGGAATTACACTGTCTCTAGAATCATGGATTAATAAAGCCTTATTTGTTAGAGATTTCTTTAATGCATCACATTCAACTTGTAAGTTCTCAATCTCTCCATCAATATTTTCACTTGTATTTACTTTAATCGCTAACTGTTCTCTAAAGATTGATAATTCCTGAACACTGGCCAATGAATGTTTTCTTAGAAGATTATTTATTATATCAATTCTTTTTATTATTTGATTCAATCTTTCTGGACTTTGATCTAATGAATTCAAAATACCATCAATTTCATGACCTAAATCCTCGGATTCTATAATAATGGAAGAAACTCTGTCAAGTATAACTTTATATTTTTCAGAGTTGCCGGAAATTTTATTTAAAGATGATTTTAATTTTAATAATGTAGAATTCAAGCCGATTTCGTCGTCAGAAATAACCTGACTACAGTATTTTAACTCTGATGAAATTTCTTCAAAGTTAGAAAGTGAATTTTGCATAGCCTCTAACTTATCAAGATCTTCATCTAAAATATTAGCATCATCTATTTCGTTTAGAATAAATTTATTGTAATCCATTGATTGGATAAGGTTTTTCTTTTTTTCAACCAATTGGTTTAGTAATCCTACCTTATTTTTATATTCAGAAAATAATTTTTTATAATCATTAATTAAATGATCGCTTCTACTGATTAAGTCTAAAAGATTAAATTGAAATTCGCTGCTTAGAACTTCTATATTTTGATGTTGAGAGTGTATATCTATAATTTTTGAACCTATAAGTAAAAGTTGATTAAGGTTCACTGGGCTATCATTAATAAAAGCTCTTGATTTTCCAGAGGGGGATATCTCCCTTCTTAGAATCGTATCAGTTTCATAATCTAATTCATTTTCTTCAAATATTGACTTAAGCTCATAAGAACCTATATCAAAAACACCTTCGATAATACATTTCTTGGATTTATCTCTGTTTACTGACAAATCAGCTCTTTTTCCAAGAATTAATGAAATTCCACCGACAAGAATTGATTTTCCAGCCCCTGTCTCACCAGTGATCACCGAAAATCCATTATTGAATTTAACAGAAAGATCATCTATTAACAAGTAATTTTTTATTGATAAATTCTTTAACAATTATGAAATATTAATGTTAAATAAAAATAAGAATTGTTTTTGATTAAAAACTAATATTCCTCCATTTATCAGAATGGTTTGGAGCGATTTTGGTTAACATTGATATAAGGTTAGTCACCGGGACTTGGGGACCACCACTAAAAATGTCTAGAATCTCATCAGCTTTGGTGTCAAAAAAAACGCGTAAAATATATGAGTTGGGTCTTCTCCTATTCATCTGATCAAGCATTGTAAGAGATTTTGAAATTGCTTCCTTAGCAGCTTTAGGTTCATTAACCATGATGTCTAGACCCTTAAAATGATAGTCGTACATTACATTCCTAAATTCCTTAAAGGTTGTTGATAAAACATTATCTATTAGATAATACCTGGATTGTAACCCATCACTTGCACCCCAACCTCTAAATCCTTTTTGCTGAGAAAAATCTAAAATCTTTTGAGCATTATCAAAATACCTTGTACCAGAATTCAATTTAAATGTATCTGAATCAATCCCTAAAATCATATTTATGTGAAACACTAATACAGAAACTAGATTATTTTCAAATTGATTTTCATTAAAAGTTAAATTTTGAAACTCCTGATATCTAAAAGAAAAATTTCTATCGTTAAAGTTGTAAACTGGAGAATTGTAAGCAGAATTAAATACAGGCCTGGACGATTGTATCTGCAAAGTACCTTGAAAAACATCATTCTCATAAGAAATTATGTTAATAAACATTGAACAATCAATCTTTTCGTTTGGACGTATAGATCTGTCCGTCCAATTTGTATTGTTTATGAATTCTGTTAGCTGAGTTTGTAGAGTTTTAAAAATTTGAAGGTTTTCATTACCTGTCTGACGAGCCTCAACTATCACTTCACAATTTAATTCTTGTGATATAATATTAGAAGTTATAAGTACAAAAAATAATAAAGATCTTATTCTCAAATCGATTTAATTATGTGTTCAAATATATCAGTTGCAACTTCAGATTTATCTTTTAAATCATAAGCTGTTATTTCCCCGGATCTAGCAATTATAGAAACCTTATTAGTATCGTATCCAAATCCTGCGCCTTGATCATTTAATGAATTTAAGACAATTAAATCAAGATTTTTATTTTTTAGTTTATTTTTTGCATTTTGAATTTCATTATCATTTTCAAGTGCAAAACCAATTAAAAATTGATGTCTTTTTTTACTTCCCAATTCTTTTAAAATATCTGTCGTCTTTTCAAACTTGATATTTATTTCTTTATTGTCTTTTTTAATCTTTTTTTTAGAAAAATTTACAGGTCTGTAGTCACTTACGGCTGCTGCCATAATAACAACATCTGCATCATCATAATTTTTCAAAATAGCTGAATGCATTTCATTCACAGATTTAACGTCAATTAAATGAATTTTTTTAGACGAAATGAGTTGGTTTGTTGGGCCACTAACAAGGACTACATTACCTCCAAGACTTAGTGCTTTTTCTGCGATTGAATATCCCATTTTTCCTGACGAATGATTAGAAATAAATCTCATAGGATCCAATTGTTCAACAGTGGGGCCAGCAGAAATTAGTATTTTTTTTCCCTTTAATGGAAGCTTGCTGGAGTAATATTCGATGATAAATTCTAGTACTTCGTCAGGCTCTGGAAGCCTACCCTCACCAACTAATCCACTTGCCAACTCACCTTTGGCAGGTGGAATAAGTGTGTTATCGTAGGATATTAATTTTTTAATAGACTCTTTGGTTGACTTATGTTTATACATGTCTAAATCCATTGCAGGTGCAAAGAAGACATGAGATTTACATGAAAGATACACTGCAGTTAAAAGATTATCACAGTTACCATTTGCCAACTTAAATAATGTATTTGCTGTTGCTGGGCATATCAACATAAAATCACACCATAAACCAAGCTCAACGTGATTGTTCCAGACACCATCATCTTCATCTGATTTAAATTTTGAATAGACAGGATTTTTAGAAACTGTTGATAAGGAAAGGGGGGTGACAAAATCTTTCGCAGATTCAGTCATTACTATTTTTACTTCAGCCCCTTGTTTAACAAAGGCTCTAACTAAATTTGGAGTTTTGTAAGCAGAAATACCCCCTGATATTCCTAGAAGTACTTTTTTACCGCTTAAAATAGACATTTTACTCTTCTATTTCTTCCTTACTATCTCTGTGGTAAACTTTATCATCAAGCCATTCTTGAACAGCAATAGCATGAGATTTTGGTAATCTTTCATAAAATTTTGAAACTTCAATTTGTTCTTTATTTTCAAAAATTTCTTCTAAACTATCATTATATGTGGCAAATTCTTCAAGTTTTTCGATCAATTCTTTTTTAACATCACCTTTAATCTGCTCTGCTCTTTTTGATATTATAGAGATAGCCTGATAGATGTTTTCTGTCTGGTTTTCTATTTCATCTCTATTGTATGTTTTTGTTGTTTGAGCAGCTTTCGTTTTTTTGATATCCATAATTTTGTTTTATTAAATATTTATCAATTCTGATAATTCCGACATTTTTGTTTCCATTTCAGATAAAAAATCAGATTCTTTGTAACTATTTTTAAATGAGTTAAAATAATTAACTGCATTTTCGATTCTTTCTTTTTGTCTCCTAACAACGCTATTTAAAGCTAATTTATAAGCAGAATCAAATCTATAATATAAAGCTTTTTCTCTCAGATCTGAACCAGGAAATTCGATTAAAAAATTTTCAAATGATTTGATAGATGCCTGGAAGTCAGAAAGAATATTGTACTGAAGGGCTATATTAAATTCCTTAAGCTCTAATCTGTAATCTAAGTCAAATACCAATTTATTTGCATCTTCAATATATTGAGACTCGGGAAAGGAATTTATGAATTGTTGTAGCTTATCAATAGCTATTTTTGTATCATCAGGGTCTTTGGAAAAGATTGGAGCCATTTCAAAGTAGCTTTTGGCACCCAAAAAGGCCATTTCCTCAACTTTTTCACTATCAGGATATGAATTGACAAATCTTTCCATTTGGTAAGATGAGCTATTATAATCCTTGGTATTATAAAAACACATAGCTTGCATGTAAGTAAGTTTTTGAGCTTGAGGTTTTCCTCTATATTGTGGTAAAATTTGAGCAAATAGTCTAGACGCTTTCGAATATTTTCCTGCATCATACAGTTCAGTTCCAAGATTAAATTTTACAGCTACCTCATCTGAATTCAAAGCCTTTTGGTATTCGCTACAACTCAAAGTAACAATGACAGAAAATATTATGTAAAAAAAATTTTTCATAGGTTGTTGGGTGGACAAAATTATGAATTTATTATGGATAATAAAACATAGTTAAGTAATCTTCTTTAAGCCGGTTAAATATTTATCTAATTCTTTTCCAAAAATGTCTATGAAATTTGGTTTAATATCAATGATAAAATCGTTTAAATTTTGGTCGTAGTTAGAAAGACCAATTTTAAAATTAGCTTTTGAACAAGCGGTAGCATAATTTAACTCAAGATTATCTTTTTTATAATAGCTAATCAATGCATCAAAATCCGTCTCAATGAACTCTTGCAAGTCAAGATTTTTTATCGCACCATTCCAACCAAAATCTTTAGATTCAAAGTAAGAATCCCAGTGATTTAATTTAGTATCCCTTTCAGACAAATAAGCAATAAATTTTATTTTATTTTCATTGATACCATAATTTTGAAAGATAAGCCTTAGCTTCTCATAATCCTTATATTCTCCAAGATTCAAAATGATCCCAACTGTTTGAATTTTCTTTCCATTTACAGACGAAGTTCTATTTTCCAATGCCTTTCTGATAAACTTTTTATTTGACCTGTCTTTAAAGAATTTAATAAACATATTTAGATATAATAAGGTAAAAATAACTAATTTAACCTTGATTTTCAATATGATTAAAGATTCTCGCTACATATCACTGATTTTAATCATTTTATTGTCCTGTAACAACGGGCATAATTATAATAACTTTAACAATCAACTAATCGACAGCAGCGTTAAAAGTGATTCTGCTGTGGTAAAGTTATATCTTCCTTTCAAAAAAAAACTTGAAGAATCGTTAATGAACAAGCCTCTTGCCTACTCAAAAAAAACATATAAGAAAAATGACGGAGAGCTAAATAGTACTTTAAGTAACTTTTTTGCTGATGTAACATATGAAATGACAAATGACCGTTTTAAAAAACTTAAAGGTGAAAAGATTGATGTTGTACTATTAAATAATGGTGGTATCAGATCAATAATTTCAAAAGGTGCAATAAGTCAAAAAACAGCATTTGAGCTTATGCCTTTTGAAAATAGTATTGTTGTTGTGAAATTAAGTGGACAATCAATTAATAGTATGGTAGAATATTTAAGAAAAGTTAAGCTTCAGCACCCGCTCAAAGGATTAAATATCGTATTAAACAACGATTATAGTTTAAATTCTGCAAAAATAGACGGTAATGAGATAATTAATGATAAATTTTATAATGTAGCAACCACGGATTATCTTTTGAATGGTGGTGATAAAATGAATTTTTTTGCAGAAGGAATTGAAATTATTGAAACAGGTTACAAAATGAGAGATATATTAGTTGATTATTTTACTGAAATCGATACTTTAGAACTAAGGGTTGATAAAAGATTTACCAGAAATAAATGAATAGGAAAGAATTTATAAAAAACTCATTGTATGGATCTGCTGCTTTTGGCCTAGCATTAAATAATTATAGCTGTAATAGTTTTAATGAAAGAAAAATTACAATTCTTCACACTAACGATGTTCATAGTCACATTGAACCATTTTCTAAAGATCACTCAGAATATCCAAATCAAGGAGGATTTGAAAGAAGATCTACAATCATTAATAAAATTCGTAAAGAAAACCCAAACACACTTTTACTTGACGCTGGAGATATATTTCAGGGAACTCCTTATTTTAACTTTTACGGAGGCGAAATTGAGTTTAAATTAATGAGTATGCTAAAATATGACGCTGTAACAATTGGAAATCACGATTTTGACAATGGTATTAACGGTCTTGACAAACAATTACCGAATGCAAAATTTGATATAATTTCATCAAACTATGACTTTACAAATACAGTTTTAGATTCAAAAATTAGCAATTATAAAACCTACAATAAATCAGGTGTCAAAATAGGGGTATTCGGATTGGGAATAGAGTTAGAGGGTCTGGTGTCCAAAGAATTATACAAAGAGACAAAATATTTAGACCCAGTTGATGTAGCTAATGATACTGCCAAAAAATTAAAAGAAGCCGAAAATTGTGATTTAATTATCTGCCTGTCCCATCTTGGATATAAATACGAAAAATTTCCAAAAAGAATTAGTGATTTAAATCTTGCAAGGGAAACAAAAGATATTGACTTAATTATCGGAGGTCATACACATACATTTATGAGTGAACCGAAAATTGCATATAATAAAGCAAACAAAAAGGTAATAATCAATCAGGCAGGTTGTTTCGGTCTGTATCTTGGAAGAATTGATTTCTTATTTGATGGCAGCAACAATAAGACTTTTAATTCAAGTCTTTTTATGATTTAAATTATTTTCCGTTTTGAATGGGTTTTGAATCTGGCATTAACTTGTTTAGAATGGTATAAACAGGACAAAACTTTGTAAATGGGCTTATTATTTGTAAAACAGCCACCCCAACAGCTACCCAAATCCAGTCTAAACCAAATTCATTTGCAAGCGCAATTGACCCCAGGTATAGTAAACCCACTATTCCATCGTGTACTCTAACTTTAATGATATCTCTTTGTTCCATGATAGTTTAATTTTGAGTCCTAAAATAATAAATTCTGACCAGAAATTAAATGACTTAATTCAGTTTCAGAAATTATTTTAATATTAAGTTTTTCTGCCTTTTCTTTTTTACTTGGGCCCATGTTAGATCCAGCCACTAAAAAAGTTGTTTTTGAGGAAATTGAAGACGATACCTTACCTCCGTGAGATTCAATAAGCTTCTTTATTTCGTCTCTAGAAAAATTTGAAAATACGCCTGAAACCACAAAGGATTTGCCAAATAATAACGAAGATATATTTTTATCAGAATCATCAATTTCAAATTGAATGTTATGATTCTTTAAGGAATTAATTATCTCAATGTTTTGTTCGTTTTGAGAAAATTCGATTATACTTTTTGCTATTTTCTCCCCAATTTCATCAACTGAAATCAACTCGTCAAAATCAGAATTCAAAATATTATCAATTTTTTCAAAATGTTTAGCTAACTTTTTTGCAACTGTTTCACCTACATATCTTATGCCCAACCCATATAATACCCTTTCAAAAGGGATATTTTTAGAATCTAAAATACCACTGATTAAGTTATTTGCACTTTTTTCAGCCATTCTTTCTAAACCTACAATTTGATCAAACCTCAGGTTATACAAGTCAGAATAGTTATTAATAAGTCCATTATTTACCAGTAAAGCAACTGTCTCTTGACCTAATCCTTCTATATCCAATGCTTTTCTGGAAATATAATGTTGTATTCTTCCAATAATTTGTGGTTTACAACCATTATAATTCAAGCAATAATGATTTGCCTCGCCTTCTAATCTCTGAAGTTTAGAGCCACATTCTGGGCAAAACTCTGGAAATTCAAATTTCTTAGAGTCAAAGGCTCTTTTAGTCTTATCAACATTAGTGATTTTTGGTATTATATCTCCGCCTTTTTCTACATACACAAAATCTCCCACTCTTATATCCATACTTTCAATAAAGCCTGCATTGTGTAAAGATGCTCTTTTTACTATAGTACCAGCAAGGTTAACGGGCTCTAAATTTGCTACAGGAGTTATTGAACCTGTTCTTCCAACTTGAAAAGAAATACTATTTAATCTGGTACCAGTATTTTCAGGCTTAAATTTATAGGCCATTGCCCATCTTGGAAATTTGGATGTAAAGCCAAGAACTTCCCGCTGATAAAAATCATTTACTTTCAATACAACCCCATCTATTTCAAATGGCAGTTCAGATCTGTTTTTTTCCCAATGCTTTATAAATTCAAATACTTCCTCGAGTGAGGTACTATGCTTATAAGTATCATAAATATTAAATCCATAAGATTTTGCATTCTTTAGGAAATCTATATGATTATTAAATATTTTTGAATCTTCAACAGAGTATAAAAGACATTCTAATGGTCTTTTTGAAACTTCTTTACTGTCTTGAAGCTTTAAACTTCCTGAGGCGGTGTTTCTGGGGTTTTTGAATGGTTCTTCTCCATTTTCAACACGTGATAAATTAAGCTTGTTAAATCCTGTAATAGGCATAACAATCTCTCCCCTTGCCTCGAATTCTGACTTAAAATCACCCCTAAGTTTCAACGGGACTGTCGGGATTGTTTTTACATTATTTGTAACATCATCGCCTTTTACACCATCTCCCCTAGTAACTGCCTTTATGAGATCTCCATCTTTGTAAGTCAAATTAATTGAAACTCCATCAAATTTCAACTCACAAGTATATTTTATCGGAGTATCAATTATCTTTTTAATTCTTTTTTCCCACTCTTTTAAGTCATCTAGAGAGTATGAATTATCAAGAGAATACATAGGAGTGTTATGTACAGATGTGTTGAAAGACTTAGTAACACTTCCACCAACACGCTGTGTTGGAGAATTAACATCAAAATGTTCAGGATTTTCTTTTTCTAACTTCTCTAATTCTTTTAGCATCATATCAAAATCATAATCTGATATTAAGGGGTCATCAAGAACATAATATCTATAGTTATGATCATGAAGTTTTTTTCTAAGACTAAAAATTTTCTCTGATATATTCATTACATTTATCTAATTACAGTATAGTGAAAAACCTACTCTAAGATACTAAATTGAAGCTCATGAATACGCTTAAAATAATTGTTTTTTTTATATTTTTTTCCCATATAAATACACTTTTTTCCCAAAAAAATGACATAATTCCAACCCCTACTGAGCAAACCATTAATAATGGGTTTATGGAGATAGAAAATAGTCCAGAAATAATAGCTGACTTTGAACTTAATCGGGCTGCAACACTATTTAAAGATGCGATAAAAGAACTTGAATTAAATTCTGATAAAAAAACAAAAAACAAAATAAAGTTTTCATCGAATAAAAGGTTAGATAATGAAGAGTACGTTCTTACTATTAATTTAGACGAAATTAATATTGAATCTTCTACCGAAACTGGTGCAATCTATGGTATTCAATCTTTAAAACAACTAATGAATCTTAATCTTAAGAACGGAGTTGTCAAGCTTCAAAATCAAGTGATTAAAGACTCCCCTAGATTTAAATATCGAGGCATGCATTTAGATGTCGGAAGACATATGTATCCAGTTGATTTTATTAAGAAATACATAGATGGTTTAGCTATGTTAAAATTCAATAATTTCCATTGGCATTTAACTGAAGATCAGGGATGGAGAATTGAAATTGAAAAATACCCAGAGCTTAATAACGTTGGATCCTTTAGAGACTCTACATTAATAGGCCATTACTCTGATAAACCCTGGCAATTTGATAAAACAAGATATGGTGGTTTTTACACTAAAAAAGAAGTTAAAGAAGTTGTTAAATATGCAGAAGAAAGAGGAATTAATGTTATTCCAGAAATTGAAATGCCTGGTCATTCACAAGCTGCCGTATCCTCATACCCAGAATTTGGTTGCACAGGTGAACAGGTTGGAGTTGCTCCACTATGGGGTGTATTTAAGGAAATTTATTGTAGTAAGGATGAAACTTTTGATTTTTTAGAAGATATAATTGATGAAGTAGTTGAACTTTTCCCTGGAAAATATATACATATTGGCGGTGATGAAGCCCCTAAAACAAATTGGAAAGCGTGTGGAAATTGTCAAGATGTGATAAACCGTGAAGGATTAAAAGATGAACATGAGTTGCAGAGCTATTTTATCACTCGAATGGAGAAATATATCAACTCAAAAGGAAAACAAATAATCGGTTGGGATGAAATCTTAGAAGGTGGTCTAGCACCAAATGCTACTGTGATGTCATGGCGAGGTGTTTCAGGTGGCCTTGAAGCAGCAAAGATGAATCATGAAGTAATTATGACTCCAAATGCAACCTGCTATCTTGACCATTATCAAGCCAAAGACACTACAAATGAACCATTAGCAATTGGTGGCTACACCCCCATTGAGGAAATATATAACTATGAACCTATTCCACATGAATTAGACGAGTCTCTTCACAAATATATAATCGGTGCTCAAGGTAATGTTTGGACAGAATATATGAAAACAAGCGATCATGTTGAGTATATGGTTTTTCCAAGAATATTTGCTTTATCAGAGGTAGTATGGGCAGAAAATAAACCGTCTTTTGAAGAGTTTGAAAAAAAAGTGATTGACGTTTATCCCATACTTGATAAAATGGATATTAATTACTCAAAACATTTTGAAAGATTAGAAGAATGATAATTGAGGTTTGTGCAGAATCTTACGAATATGCTATGAAGGCTGAAAAAGCTGGAGCGGATCGAATTGAACTATGTAGGGATTTATATTTAGACGGTCTTACCCCAGATTATGAATCTGCTAAAAGAACAATTGATTCACTAAACATCCCAGTATTTATATTAATAAGACCCAGAGAAGGTGATTTTGTCTATTCTAATGAGGAATTTGAGTTAATGAAGCAGGATATTGTCAAATTCAAAGAAATGGGCTGTAAAGGTATTGTTTCAGGAGTTTTAAACAACAATAAATCTATAGACATCGAAAGAACCCAAGAGCTTGTTGAATTATCAAGACCTTTGGAATTTACATTCCATAGAGCATTTGATATAGTTTCAAATCCTTCAAAAGAGATTGAAAACCTTATTGAATTAGGTGTTGAAAGAGTTTTAACATCAGGTCAAAAAAATAAAGCACTTGAAGGCCTAGAATTACTTGAGGAACTAAGAAATAAATCAAATAATAAGATAATAGTAATGCCAGGGAGCGGAATTAATAAATCTAATATTGTAAATTTTGTAAATTTTAAAGAAATTCATGGTTCTTTTACTGAAAGTTTAAATGCCGTTGTAGATCTGTCAAAAAATAATACGTAAATAAACTAAAATTGAAATAATTTCAAAGCTTTTTGAGTAAGCATCTCGGTCCTTTCTATAATACTTTGTTTATCCCAGCTTGTTGCATATCTTAAGTTTTGATTTTTCATCCTGCCAAATCATATTCAGCATACCTTAATTTAAACTCATTAAATAGTTTTTCAGTTGCAGTAAGCCTACTATTAGCTCTTAGGTCATCTGCTGCTTTCCAAAGCCTGGCCTCTAATTGTCTTATTTCATCTCCAATCATATTAATGGTCTTTTGATATTATTAAAAACCTGGTTTTATTATGAATATCTAATTTAAATTCAATTATATTATATTCATAATTTTGAGTAAGCTTATTTAATTCGTGTTTATAATTTTCATTTATTTCAAAGAAAATCTGACCTAGTGAGTTGAGATTATTAGATGAAAAATTTGCTACGGACTCATAATATTTTAAAGGGCTAATATCATCAACAAATAATGCCAATTCTGGCTCATAATCTAATACATTTTTTTTCATTAATGATTTTTCAGATTCTAATACATAAGGAGGGTTTGAAACAATAACATCATATTTTTTATCCGACTGATATTCAAAAATATCTGCTTTGATAAATTCAATACTAACATTATTAAGCTTAGCATTTTCTTTAGCAACTTCAAGTGCATCCTCAGAAACATCAAGTGCAATTACTTTTGATTTTGGAAAATTTTTAGCAAGACTTATTGCAATGCAACCACTACCTGTACCAATATCCAAAATTTCTTTTCCATCTAAATCTTCTTCTAACATTAATCTAACCAACTCTTCGGTTTCAGGCCTAGGTATCAATACAGAATTATTAACCTTAAATTCTAAATCCATAAAACTTGTCTTTCCTAAAACATATTGAATTGGCTCATGGGTTTTTAATCTTTCTAGTGCACTTAAAAAAAGATTTCGATTTGAATCATCTAAATCAACCTCATTAGCTAAAAGAATTTTTGATCTTGGAATTTTTAAGTAATCCTCTGACAATAAATTATAAATAGAATTCAACTCATCCATTTCATAAATCATTGAAAGCTCAGAAATCATTTTTAATTTAAAATCTTGTAATGTCATTGTAGCTTCTTAGTCATATGTACATCGCAATTATGATGACAAGTGTCACCAATTGGTCCGTTTAAATTTTCAAAACCAAATATTTTATATAGATGGTGTGATGTTTTAAGAGCTGAAGTTGATTCAAGATAACAAGCATCATACTTGACTTCTTGGGCAAAATCTAAACATAATTTTAAAAGATACTTACCCAATCCTTTTCCTCTTAAAGATTTATGAAAATAGAACTTTTGTAGTTCGCATACATTTTCATTTGTTCCACTAAGTTGTTTAATTCCACAGCCTCCGTAAATACTACCCTCCTTTTGAACAACATAATATATGGATCTTGAGTCTTGGTATGCTTCATACATACTTTGGGTATCTTTATCGGCATATGCTGTTCCAACAAGAGGTAAACCCAACTCATAAAATACTCCCTTAATAACAGTACATACTTGCTTGTTATCATTCTTCTCAATAACCCTAATATTATATCCATTATATTGAAGCATTTTATAGTATTTTTGTATTGTGAATATACACGAAAAATATATTAGTAGATGCATTGAACTTGGCAAATTAGGAATAGGAAACACCTATCCAAACCCAAGTGTCGGGTGTTGCCTAGTGGTTGATGATAAAATAATCGGAGAGGGTTACACTTCCATTGCTGGAGGAAACCATGCTGAGGTCAATGCAATTAATTCAGTTGAAAATAAATCATTAATAAAAGATTCAACAATATATGTAACATTAGAACCATGTTGCCACCATGGTAAGACGCCCCCATGCGTAGATAAAATTATTGGTTGCGAAATCAAAAGAGTAGTAATAGGAATTAAAGATCCTAACCCCTTAGTTTGCGGAAAAGGAATTGAAAAACTAAAGGAAAATGGAGTTGAAGTAATTTCTGGTATTTTAAAAAATGAGTGTATTGAACATCACAAAAGATTTCTAAGTTATATTATAAATAAAAGGCCATATATAATTCTTAAATGGGCAGAAACTGCTGACGGATTTATTGCTCCTAAAGAAAAAAATATTAATGAGCCTTATTGGATATCAAATACAAAATCTAGACAATTAGTTCACAAATGGCGTAGTGAGGAGCAAGCTATTTTAGTTGGTGCAAAAACTATTCGTGAGGACGATCCAAGACTAACAACCAGAGATTGGGCAGGAAAGAATTGTGACATATATATATTGTCAAAAAAAGGATTTCAAAAAGATTATAAAATTTTCAATCAAGACTCAAAAGTAACCACACTAAGCGTTGATAAAATAGACTTTGAAAAAGGTGTTGTAAAACAAATTTGTGATAAATTATATGATGATAAAATTCTTTCAATAATTGTTGAAGGTGGAACCAAGACATTGTCAAACTTTATAAACTCCGAGACATGGGATGAGATCAGAGTTTTTAAAACAAAAGAAAAGTTAGATGATGGTATTAAAGGTCCCGCTATAAAATTCGAAGTTTCAAAAAAAGTTGAAATTGGGGATAATGAACTTTTGTATTACGTGAACAAAGGAGTAACTTTTTCCAACATATAATCTGGACATCTCACAGGTCTCTTGGATTGCTTATTTAAGAAGGCTAAAACTGTATTGCCCGAAACAACGACTTCATCATCTTTTTTTATTGTGTAATTAAAAATTAGCCTTGAGGTTGGCATCTCTACTAGTTCCACATTGATAACTAAATTATCGTCAAAGTATGCTGGTTTTAAATAACTTACATTAAGTTTTGATACAGGAAGTATAATTCCTGACTTTTCCATTTCACTATATGAAAAACCCAAATTTGAAATCCAAGAAATCCTAGCCTCTTCAAAATAATTTACATAGCTACCGTGGTGTACCAAACCCATTTGATCAGTCTCACAATACCTAACTTTAATGTTTATAGAAAAATTTTTCATAATTCACAAAAAAAACGGTCAAAAGATGATAATTTTTTAACTAATAAAACCTCGAAAAAAAAAATTTAAAAAACAACCCATTTTAATTTTTTTTTTAAAAAATTTGTTTACATATTTGTTACTCACGTTTCGGATTTGATATTATTCAATGTTAAACTGAAATTGGACTGATTTCTAAAATTTAATTTTTTTTGTAAATGAATATAAATGCTAATTCTGTGTGGTCTGACTGTCTTAAATTTATAAAAGACAACATCCAACCACAAGCATACAAGACTTGGTTTGAGCCAATCAAAGCTGTAAAATTAGCAGATAAAGTTCTAAGCATTGAAGTGCCGAGTAAATTCTTTTACGAGTGGCTTGAAGAACACTATGTTAAAATACTTAAGGTTTCTTTACAAAAGAGCCTTGGAGACGATGCTAAACTAGTTTACATTATCAAAATGGAGAATACCTTTGGTAATTCTCAAGCATTTACTGAAAAAATTCCAAGTTCAAATTCGTCTGCTATTTCTGCTCAAAACGCCACTACGCCTATCAACAGGTCCGTACCCGAATTAAAAAATCCATTCATAATTCCAGGAATTAAAAATGTAAAAGTTGAATCTCAATTAAACCCAAACTACACGTTTGAAAATTTCCTAGAAGGCGATTCAAATAGACTGGCTAGAAATGCTGGTATTGCTGTAGCCAACAAACCTGGAGGAACATCTTTTAATCCTTTTTTAATCTTTGGTGGTGTAGGATTAGGAAAAACTCATTTGGCAAATGCAATTGGGATTGATATAAAAAAATCATATCCTGAAAAAACAGTTTTATACACAACTGCTGAAAAGTTTACTCAGCAATACATTGAAGCTGTCAAAAAAAATAACAGAAATGATTTTATATATTTTTATCAAATCATTGATGTACTAATTATTGATGATATTCAATTCTTTTCTGGAAAGCCAGGAACACAAGATGTGTTTTTCCATATATTTAATCATCTTCATCAAAACGGCAAACAGGTTGTTTTAACAAGTGACAAGCCGCCTGTTGACATGCAAGATATTGAACTCAGATTATTGTCTAGATTCAAATGGGGGCTTTCAGCAGAACTTCAAAAACCTGATTTTGAAACAAGAGTTTCCATTTTGAAAAATAAACTATATCGTGACGGTATTGAAATGAATGAAGAAGTCATACATTATGTGGCAAAAAATATAAAAAGCAATGTACGTGAATTGGAAGGGGCTATAATCTCGTTAATTGCTCAAGCTTCTTTTAACAGAAAAGAAATTAATATATCACTTGCAAAAGAGATTATCGAAAAGTTTGTAAAAAACACCAAGCGTGAAGTTTCAATTGACTACATCCAGAAAATTGTTTCCGACTATTTTCAGATGGATATTCCAACACTACAATCTAAAACAAGGAAAAGACATATTGTACAAGCTAGACAACTTGCAATGTTTTTTGCGAAAAAATATACGAAAGCTTCTCTTGCAAGTATTGGTTCTCAAATCGGAAAAAGGGACCATGCAACTGTATTACATGCTTGTAAAACAGTTGACAATCTTTCTTCGAC